>Ga0315282_10001303_pt1 | contig 47529 bp, 44 predicted proteins | sample YL17G07_20_MG_FD_203693 | JGI IMG/M metagenome (GOLD analysis project Ga0315282, IMG submission 203693) | Sediment microbial communities from Yellowstone Lake, YNP, Wyoming, USA - YL17G07_20 | ecosystem: Environmental > Aquatic > Freshwater > Lake > Sediment | place: USA: Wyoming | collected...
ATTGTCGTCTACTCGAAGGTAGCCGTCGTCTCCAATCAAATCGTCGCTAACGACCTCTCGTCCGTCGTGATATCCACTGGTGATTAGGTATGCCTCGTGTCCCAGTTTTCTGAAATATCTAACCATTCTCTGAGCTACGAGCTCTTGTCCCTTGGTTCTACTCGTCTGATACATTATGACTCCTATACGCTTCTTCAAGGGCTACTCCTGCCCGCACTTAGTACTCGACGCCATGGTTATAACGACATGTCCATCGTGTCAAGATGTCTGGTCCTTCATATGAAACTAGAAGCAATATTCTCCGACTATGACGGGACGCTCTGTCCTTTGGAGCTTAGACGGGAAGAAGCGTTCATATCGCCGAGACTTCGGCGATTGCTCACAAAAGCCAGCAAACGTGTCAAGATAGGTATCATAACCACCAAGGACCTCGCATTCATCAGAGACAGAGTACCGTTCGCGGCCGGTATCGCTGCAACTTGTGGATTAGAGATGCAAGTTGGTGATAGAATTATCATTGACGAACGAGTTCGAGAACCGAACAAGCAGGTCGAGAAGGCATACCGCGAAGCGCTTTCAAGAATCCTTCAGATCCGCGACAACATTTCAGTCGAAAGAAAAGAGACTGAGGAAGGGGATCTCATTGCCTTCTGCATTGATTGGAGGTTGACACGTGATTGGCCTGAAGCTCAAAGGAAGACCACCCCCATTCTCACCTCTTGTAGGGAGGAAGGGTTGTACGTTGTCGAGTCAAAGATCAGTCCCTTTGCAAACGTCTTCCCTATGGAGGTTAGCAAAGGAGAGGCTTTTGCCAAATTGCGGACTGAAATGAACGTAAGCGGGCCCGTGATGTACCTAGGGGATTCGGAGGCCGATAACCCGGCGTTCCAGCTTGCGGAGGTGTCAGTCGGTGTCAAGCATCGCCGAATCATGCCGGAACTTTTGTGCAAATATAGGTTGGAATTCTTTGAACTTGAAAGCTTCCTCTCAAACCTAATTGACGCAGATTTTGATTTTCAAGAAGGAATGGTTGAGCGGAATACAGAGTAAGGTTTTCCTTTTCAATAGCAGGTAAATTTACACCAACTAGGCACCGTTTCTACTCGGTGTAATTACGCTTAACAGATATGCGAACGGCCTTGGCAGTTGGGTAAAGAAAATGAATGGAGTTTCACCGGTAAAGGTGGGTTTCGTAGACTTGGCGGCAATACTATTCGTCATCGGTGGAGTCGTGAGCCTCGTCATGAGCATCCCTATGATTCCAATCATCACCACCTACCCGTTCATCTTACCGGCAGCTGTCAGTATCGTCTTCATGGCAGTACTCGCCATAAACGTGATCTGCTCGCTTGGGGCCATACACTGCTATTCGCTGGCAACGAAGAGGATGCTCTCCGAGGCAGGAATGAGAGGAATAATTTTCGGAGCACTATTACTCATTCTAAGTCTGGGATTGGTCGGCAGCTACAGACTGCCCGATGCATCAACCGTGCTCACCGAAGTAAGCGCCATCATGATACTCATCGCGGGAACCGTTTGCTTCGTCCTACAACACTCCGTAGTTTCCGCGTCCGCCATAATGCAACAACATACGATCACTCAGCGTGCCTAGGTCGCGAGCACCGATCCCCTTTTTTCCAAGTTAACCGGTGATTATACATGAGCCGGGCCATGTCTCTCCGCATCAAGGTAGCCCTGATTTTTTCGGTAGTCCTACTTGGCATGTCGATCGGGCTACTCTCACGAGCGTTTGCAGATGAGGGCCAATGGATGAAATACACTGGTAACCCTATTCTGGCGCCCACCCCAGGAAGATGGGACGCTGATTTCACGACTATCCCTAGGGTACTGTTTGATGGAAAAACTTACAGAATGTGGTACGTTGGAGGTCGATCGGGAACCACCGGAATAGGCTACGCGAACTCCACGGATGGAATCATTTGGAAAAAGTATAGCGACCCAGTCTTGTTACCGGGTCCACAAGGGGCTTGGGATAGTTCTCAAGTTGGATTAGGGTCCGTAATCTGGAATGGAACGCTGTTCCTGATGTGGTACAGCGGAAGCAGCCCCGTCACGTACGTGAACGGTGCAGTTGGCTTAGCGATGTCATTAGATGGAATCTCTTGGATCAAGTATTCGGGTAATCCGGTCCTGAAACCCAGTGCGATAGATCAGAGGTACATAGCTAGCCCATTCGTGATACGATTGATTCAGACCTACAACATGTGGTACACCGGAAAAAGCGCATCCGACTCACAGTCGAGCCAAATTTCAAGAATTCTTTATGCAACATCCTTTGACGGAATCACTTGGACCAAGTGGCCTTCAGCCGTACTTACTCCAACAAACCCAAATTCATGGGATTCAGGTTCCGTCTTTTCGCCAGCAATACTCTATGACGGCACTAATTTCGGGATGTGGTATTCTGGTTTGAACCAAAGTTACATGAATCCAGGCATTGGGTTCGCCACAGCACCGGACGGAGCGACATGGACAAAGTCGTCCGCGAATCCTATTCTCAGACCGGGCAGTCCAGGTAGTTGGGATTCTGCAGGGGTCGAGCAACCTAGCATAGTAACTGTGAATGGTTACATGCTTTACTATGATGGGTTTAGTAACGGAGCGTGGGGGATCGGACTGGCCCGAGCACCGCAAGGCTTTGCTGTTCCTGAATTCTCCGTGCCCACCTCACCTTTGTTGCTTGGAATTATGGTGTGCGTTGTGATCTTTCTTGTGAATTCCCGAAGGATAGGGACTCTACGAGGAACGAGGACGTAACAAATTCGACCTTAAGCACTGTGTGTTTGGTGAAGATTTCAACGACGTCTGCGTTGGGTTTGCTTTTCGGCGTAGCGATCGGTTTGATTGCAGCTGGTAGAGTCCATCTTCAGATAGATTCACGGGCCAGTGTTATGATTCAGGAGTATGCTTTGTGGATATTCGTGTTGGGTATGCTGGTTCCTTTGGCCGATTATTTGACTGGAGCCCGTACGACGTTGGTCGGTTTTGTCATGGGTCATCTATTTCGGCATCTGGCAGCATTCTTCACTGGTCTCCGGTTGCCTTAGGATTTTTCCTACTTCTCGAGCCCAGATTCTTTCTTGGCTGTCACCGGTTCGGTTTGTGTAAGATCAGGATCGAACTTCCAAAAGTCTACTGATCTAGGACCGTTACTGAGTTGTCGCTAGGTGAAGCTCTCTTTCAAATTCTACTAGGTGGAAGATGAATTGTCTTGGTAGACGCATGCTACCTACGATTAAGTGTCCAAAAGCTTGGGTAAACCGCTGAGTCTGTTGAATCAAAGTTCAGGGAGGTGAAGACGTAATGTTCAAACAAAGAGTTTGGTTACCAAGCTACGTCTACGCCTATAATCCATGGTACGGATACTACCCATACCTCACCTGGCAGCAATACGAACTAGACTACTAAACTGAGAAGACCGCATCTCAACCCAACTTTCATCTTTTTTGAAGAGAAAGATGAGGAAGCGCATCCTAACAGTCCGATCGGCGTGGCGTGACGCAGTGTTTCTGCTAAACCCCAGTTAGAGGAGCAGGAGGATCCCTGCGAGGACGGCAAGTATGGCGCCTATTATGAATCCTCCTCCAATGAATAGGCTGACTACGGCGGTTGGAAGAATCACGAACGCTGACAGAACTTTGAAACCGAAGAGCATCATGACCATCGCTCCCATTAGCACCAATCCGAGTATGATACCGAGGATGACTCCAAAGGATCCGAGTGCCGCCAGCCAAGGGAGAAAGCTGCTCCAAGCTGCGAAGAAGCCTGAGGATAGGAGTGCGACGCCGTTGAAGAAGATTAGAGCTGCCGCGACGCCTACGAGAGCCGCGGGCATCCACCAAAATCTGAGTGGTAATGATGGTTTGGCGTATGGTCCATACCAGCCGGGTTGGCGCACGGCGGGAAACGCGCTTACCAAACCGGGCGCAGGTTGCGTAGAGATTGGAACGGTGTGGAAGCAGTTAGGGCATAGGATCAGTCCGCTGTATGGTTTGCTGCATGATGCACACGTCCTACGCCCACAACGGTTACAGACCGCGAAAGCGGGAAGGTTTGGATGATAATAACACGTGTTCGTGCTCAAGGAATACAACCCAGTATTTCTGTTAGACGCCGTCACTGTTTGACTTGATTCTTAGCCACATTTTGATGTCAATTCTGGCACGTTTCTTTGCCGAAGAATACAATCATCTCAAACAGCTATCGATATGCGAATCTCCATCGAATATTCCACCTGAAATTGCCCGTTAGGAGGATATCTGACTCTCAACTTCCGTGTTCTCGTGAATACCTCTTGTCTAGTTGTGAATTGGAACGACAAAAACGGATTGCGAGAGGCGTATTTGGTCGGGCTTTCTTCATGGTGAGATCGAGCTTACGGTGATGTAGTTACCTGGGCAGTTTGCGCCGCTCGGGGCCGTATTGTATCCCTGATACAGCTGCCCGGTCACCGTCACCCAACGCCAGCTAAGAGTGTAGTATGACGGGAGATTCTGTAACGTGTAGTACTGGTAGACGCGATTCTCAAACCAGTAACCATTGTTAATTGGCACCGCCAACACCACGCAACCATTACCCGGTTGGTACAGGTATCCGGAACATTGAACCGTGTAACCGGAACCCGTAGATTGGCATGTAGTATAGTAGTTCCCGTTAAAGTAGTAGCCCGGGTTGGCGTTATAGCAACCATAGTACCCGCAGTTCTGGTAGTTGCCGTAACCGTATCCGGCGGTCGTAGTGATCATAGCTGTTGTGACACTTGTGGCCGTCCCGATACTGGTAACCGTCTGAGTGCCAATACTGGTCACTGTTTGCGTCTGCGTATTGTAGAGGTTCTGCGTATTCGTCACGAACTGCTGCTGAGTCAACGTCGCCACATGAGAATTCAGAGCCGTATACCCTACCAGCGCGAGGCTGATAATCGTGATCAGGATCAATCCCACGCTGATTGAAGTCGGAATAGACTTGCCGCTGGGACCCGGTTGGCCAACAGGCTGACTCATAACGCAACACTCCCCAAAAACATCCTCCGCCAATTCGTATACATTTCTAACCCAAGAAACTCGGACTCGTGAAAATTCCTTAAACATATTTCCACCTAGTAGAAATCGCGCCTAATCAGTAGAAATTTCCGTAGACGGTCTATGAGCGGCAATCCATTGTAAATCTGAATCAGGGAATGATCCTTAGCGTTAAATAGGAACAATCGTGTCGCACGCCATCATGACTGTTGAACAGAAACTTGAGACACTAGGTTTGAAGCTTCCACCTACTCCAGCACCAGCGGGTATCTACGTTGGTGCAAAACAGGCGGGAAACCTCGTTTTCTCAGCTGGACAAGGACCTTTCACAACCACCAAGCGAGGTATGGTTGGCAAGGACCTGACGGTCGATGAGGGATACCAGGCTGCGAGAGAAAGTTGCCTAAGATGCCTATCTCAGTTGAAATCAGTAATAGGTGACCTGGATAGGATCAAGCAGGTAGTTCAAGTAATCGGATTCATTAATAGCGCTGAAGGCTTCATGCAACAACCCTCAGTTCTAAACGGTTTCACAGAACTCCTAGTTCAGCTCTTCGGCTCAGAAGCAGGTAAACCCGCCCGAACCGCTCTCCCTGCCCATCACCCGGGATGGATTGCAGTCGAAGCCTGGATGGTTGTCGAACTCAAGACGTAAAGCCGTAAAAGCGGATGCCCTAGGTGACTAGAAATCCCCGAACTACGGAGAATGCTGATGCCATTGATTTCGCGAACAGAGTTGAAAGCGCCATTGCTTTCCACTTGGAGGATCCTCGTTTTTAGCTTTGAGAAAGCTAGGCGCTATGTGGATCTTCAAGAGTAGACACTTTACTTGCTCTTGAGGTGTTGATCAAACCATCGAAGCATATGTTCAAGTCTTTTCATCCTGAAGCTAGGCTTCGAAGTACTTCTGAACGTGTGTTCCCCCTCATCAAAAAGAACCAGTTCAGTCTCTTTGCCCAAGAACCTCAATGCCGTGAAGAAGGATATCGACTGGTCTATCCAGCATCTGTAATCTTGAGCGCTATGGATAAACATCGTAGGCGTTGTGACGTTTGGAGCGTAAGTCAATGGAGACTTGCTGAGGTAACCTTGGGGGTTGCTCCACGGTTCTTTTCCTATCTGGTCTGGTGAGAAGTAGAACCCTATATCGGTGGTTCCAAACATGGCGGTCCAGTTCGATATGCCATTTTGTGCTACAGCGGCTTTGAAACGATCACTATGTGTGATAATCCAGTTTGTCATAAAACCTCCGTAAGACAATCCTGTTACTCCGATTCGGTTAGCATCAATTGACGGGAATTTCGATAGAACGTAATCAAGGCCTTCCATTATGTCTTGGAAATCTCTTTCACCGTATGCTCCTCTGATGTCTGCGAACTCTTCGCTGTATCCGTCGCTGCCTCGCGGGTTGAAGTAGATGACGGCGTATCCTCTTGACGAGAAATAGTGGTGTTCAAACATGAACGAATACCCGAAGACACTCTTAGGGCCGCCATGAATATCCAAGACCGCTGGAACGCTTTCTCCTTCCTTAGCGGTAGCCGGTCTCATCAACCATCCATCGATCTTCTTCCCATCGCTAGTCTGATATTCGAAATGCTCCGGAACGGAGAGCCCTAGCTCTGAGAGGAGAAAATCGTTGAGATTTGTTAGCTTTCTTTCTCCCCGGTCATCCTTGACCCATACTTCAGCGGGCGCGGTCTCAGTAACCTTGAGATATGCAACAACATTGCCTGCTACGGAGAAATCGTCAACGAGGAAATCGCCGTAAACGACTGGCTCGATCAGGCCATTTCGCGGGTTGAGTCTGTGCAGAGCGTAGCGGCCTTGATTTGAAACGGTGAAGTATATTGATTCTTCACTCCAAACTGGGAATGGTGCCAGAAGATATGAGATGGGACCCCTCAAATCATAGTAAACGTGTCTAGCGCTTCCTCTATCCAGTTTCCAAGTTAGATCTGTAGCCTTTCCTCCTTCTGCAGATATCAACCAAATTGTTGTATGAGTTGCAAACCCTCTCCGGAGATTGTTCCCGTTGAAGGCGATGTCCTTGTCGTCTGGGCTCCAGCAGCATGCGCCAATACTCATGTCGCCCTTCGTTAGTTTCCTTGATGTGCTTGAATCGATGTCCATTACGTATAGGTTTGTCTCCATCGGATTGCGTTCGTCAGTGGACGCGACATAAGCAATCCTGTTTCCTTTGTTTGATGGTGAAACATAGGTAACGTTCATGTCGCCATTAGTCAGTTGTCTTACGCTTCCAGAGCTAACATCAACTACGTGCACGTGTTTGAGGGCGTGATATGTGAACCCGGCGCCATTTGACCATATCGGTATCCTTCTGATGATCTTCACGCCTTTTTCCTCTTCTCCGACGGCGGAGAGGAAGACGATTCGTTTTCCGTCGGGCATCCAACGAGGCGCGTCGATGCCTCCTTTCAATCTAAGGGCCAGTCTAGGTTCTCCGCCCTCAATTGATCCTATCCACAGCTCATTTCCTTTTTCACCCTCCTTCATCGTCCGTTTCGACAAGAATAGTAGATGCTTTCCATCAGGTGACCATCTTGGCCAGAGGCCGCTTCCCCCACCGAAGTACATCAGCGGCTTTCCAGTTGTCCTGTCGATCACCCAGATCGTCAAGTCGTAGTTGTCTCGTTTCTCATCCGGTCTACTGACGACAAATGCTATCTTCGTTGAATCGGGTGACAGTTGTGGATCAATGGCTGAGACAAACCCTGTCAAATCCTTCAATTCAATCAATCTGGGCAAAGAGCATCAAGGCAGATCGAGCCCTCGAAACTATATGGGTTGCTGTCCTATCGCGTGTGACATCAAGATCAGACGCCATAAGTATGCGACATATGCGGTTTCGAGTACCTTGATCTCCACTTCTAATCGCTGACAGCGCAAGCGCTCGATAACCTAACGCGCATCATCCAGGAGAAAGCTTATTCTTTTCTTGGTGTGATGAAAATCGTGTCAGGTAAATTCCCAGAAAAACCAGTGCGGCACCAAGCAGCTGCGTTGGAAGCAATCTCTCCCCGAGAACCTGCCACGCAAAGAGAACAGCCACTACCGGTGAGAGGTTTTCGTATATAGCTGTCCGCGTGCTTCCAATTTCCCGGACGCCTGAGTACCAGACCACGTAGGCGAAACCTATGGCAAGAGTCGACGAGAATATCAATCCAGCCCAACCGAGCCAGCTTACCGCTGCAAAGTTCTGGTTCACAAGAGAAGGTATGGACACCAAGACCAGGAAAGGAGTACCAAGAGCAACCGTGTACGCGACGAATTGCAGGGGGCTTAGAGACGAAAGCAACGGGCGCGAGAGAACTGTATAAATGGCCCAACAGGCAGTTGCAGCCAGAATCAGCAAGTCGCCAAGAATAGAGGGCAGGCCAACGGGCTCGACTAGTGATCCGATGTTTATCATAAGCAGTATCCCAAGGAACGATGAGCCAATTCCAACCCATCCGCGAACTCCTACCCGCTCAATCCCAATCAATGCATTGAGTATCGAAACAAAGATGGGTGTTGACGCCAAAATCAAAGAAGTGACCCCGGCGAACGTTCTGCTAATTCCCAAAATGAAAAGGACCTGATATAGGCCGTTCCCAATTAGGCCAATTGCAAACAACCGAGCAACGGTTCGTCTGTCAAGTCGCGTAACACCGGTTGAGAATACGAGAATGAGCAAGATCACGCTCGCCAAAGAGAATCTTATGGAATTGAACGCAAGTGAATCCATTTCCCTCAGTGAAACCTTCACAACCGTGAAGTTCACACCCCAAATGACCATAACCATCAAAAGAAGCGCGTCGACCACTGAAATGGACTTGACTCGAATCTCCACTCCAACCCGCACCCGTCTGTAATTCCGAATTCAGCATAAAGTGGATGGAACTAATTTACATGAGCAACTCACCTGATTCTCAGAGATTGGACAGGAGATTTTGCCGTCAATTCACTAGTAGGATGGTGCGGGAGAGGATTTTGACCCCAATTTACCAGTACGTATGAGCTTATCAGCCCCAACAAGACGAATTGCAGTTCTAGCTTGAGCGCCTCAATGTTCATGAACATTCACCCGTGTCCCGTCTGAGAGCGTTACGGAGCAGACTAAGAGAGGGGCTTTATGTATCGAGGGTGCTGCTCTTCCGTCTTAATTTACGATATCCCTTTCGGAGTTTTTCATGAAAGGACATTGATGGAGTAGCCGTGACTGATCGACCGAGACAGCTTTGGGTCCTGCATTTCCATTTCAAATCTATCTGCGTAGATGATGCCCCGCATCGTGGGGATGGTTCCAGAGAAGACTACAGCTCCCTCACGTCTGTACTTGCCGCCTTCGAGGGCTAGAAGTGTATCGGGATCGATTATGGCATCCAATCTCGCCTCTTGATATAAAACGCGCTCTCCTCCCTCAGTCGCATAGCTTCGTAGAATGATCTCATCCCAGTGATCGCGGACATCTTCATAGAGCCACGCTTGTTCGGCGATTATCTTTGGGCAAGCCTGCTTTGACTTTTCGACGTTAAATGTTTCCAGTTCTCTGTCCGTATGGTCGCTTCCCACAGTCACGTACATCGCATCACTCGTTAGTAGAATAACGTATTCAACCTCCCCTGAATTCTGCTGAGCTTGGATCTCGATATTCTTCTCTTGGGTCAACAGGTATCTGGAAACGGGAATCATTATGGGGACGTTGCTTGGGCGGGCAACTCCAAGCTTCGCGAGTTCTTCTATGTGTTTCATGACAGCAGCTCCATCCCTTCCGGACCAGCCTCCGCAGGCCACTAGTTTCGCATTTAGACTAAGCTGTTCATTTCCCATTCTCTTTGCTAGCTGAAAGGTGGCCTTCATTTTCTACTCAACCCCAAATTCTCTTGTCTGGTTCTAATAAGTTGCATCGCGTCCAAGGAAGTTAACACAAATTGTCAGGCGATCGTGGAATTCAATGCAGATCTCATCTCGTCGTAGGAAATAGTTAATGGAATCCAGAGAGCCCTGAACGAAGATGATGCGAGAGGCACACGTATATTGAGGTTTGAACCCTGCGCTGAGATGCCTAATTTTTTCGTAAATCCTCATCGATGAACTATGCCTTGGAATGACTATAAGTTCCGGCTCTGAAGCAAGGGCTAAGGAATGCCAAGAACTGCCCTTGTAATATGAGACGATAAATTAAGTACCGAGTCTCGCCATTGTGGCCGCTTGCTCTGGTGGAAGAACCTTAACAACCAATCTACTATCTCTTGGAATCGCGGACCTTGGAAACAAACTTGAAAAACGCGAACTTACGCCTGTTGAGCTTGTCGAACGCTACATCTCCAGAATAGATCAAGTCAATCCCAAGCTGAACGCATTCGTGACCGTCACAGCGGATGACGCCCGACGAGCTGCAAGAACAGCTGAAGGCGAGATGCGAAGTGGCAGATACAAGGGGCCACTCCACGGTATCCCTTTGGCCATAAAAGACATTATCGATACGTCCGGGATTAGAACAACATACGGCTCAGCGATCTATAGAAACAATGTTCCCGAGAAAGATGCTACTGTAGTTTCACGCCTGAAGCAAGCTGGCGCAATAATCTTAGGCAAGACAAACACCCATGAGTTCGCCTTGGGCGTAACAACGGAGAATGTGCACTACGGAGACACCAAGAATCCGTGGTCCACTGATCGGATTCCAGGAGGGTCTAGTGGCGGTTCAGCGGTGGCCGTTGCCGCCTCCATGTGCTGTGCCGCTTTAGGAACTGACACAGGAGGCTCCGTAAGGATACCAGCAGCCTTCTGCGGAGTAGTTGGCCTCAAACCAACGTATGGCAGAGTCAGTACAACAGGAGTTTTTGCTTTGGCAATAGGGATGGATCATGTTGGCCCGATAGCGCGATCTGTCGCCGACGCCGCCATCATGCTCCAGACAATCGCTGGATTCGACCCAACTGACCCAAGGAGCCTGATGACGCCGACTCCAAATTTCTGCGAAAGGATCGGAGAATCAGTTGAGGGAGCCAAGGTAGCGACATCATCAGACTTGATTCCAAAATCTATAGACCCCCAGATTGAATCAGCGTACAAGAAAGCTATCTCCAAGATTGAGAGTCTTGGAGGCGAGATCCTAGAAAGAAGCTTCAAGACATCAGTTCTCATTGAACGAGTCTCAACCACGTTGCTCTTGGCGGAAGCTGCCACTCAACACTCAGAGTTGCTGGAGAAGAACGCTGACAAATACGGAGCCAACGTCATAGACCGATTCAGAGCGGGTCAGAAAATCACGACCGCTGAGTACATCAGGGCTAGGAGAGAGAACGAAGTGATATGCCGTGAGATTGAGGTTCTCCTTAAAGATGCGAACTTTCTGATAACGCCCTCTGTCCAAATTCTTCCTCCTAAGATCGGCGAAAAGAGAACCCTAGTTGGCACGGAAGAGATGGATGTTGTCCCCTGTTGTGTGCGGTTTACCAGACTTGCAAACATGACGGGAATACCCGCCATAACACTTCCGTATGGTTATAGCACAGACGGTCTCCCGTTAGGTATTCAACTGATGGCGCCTAGACTACGCGAAAGCGAGCTCGTGGGATTTGCTCACGCACTTGAGACCGCTACCCCCGATCTTCGTAACAGAACACCGATGCTATGACGACATGGCTAAATGGTGCGGGGGAGGGGATTTGAACCCCTGAACCCCTGCGGGACGAGGTCTCTTAACCTTCATCGGTTCCGATGAAGTTCCTGAGCTTCGCGCACGCATATTCCGTTCCGGTCCGCATGGGTATGCGTTCTCGCGCCTTTGACCTGGCCTCGCCCTCGAATCAGATTCGAGTTTGGCGGTGGGGGACTAAGCAAATGCTTCGCCTTCGCCTACCCCCGCTTAAGCCAGGAGCCTACCCCGCACGTGAATTCCTCGTAGGCCTAGGCGGCTAACTTAAACGTAACGTGAACTGATCGAATTCACTCTTCCTCAGCTCAGCTAGGTTCGTTGTTTTCTCGCACTCATCGACGTTATGCCGCCCATCACGAGCGACAATAACACCACCAGAAAGCCATTTGCCTCATGGGACATTAGCATGGCTTTAGCCCCACTCAGCAATTGGAAGCCAAGAACAACCTGCAGTAGAACGACGATGGCTAGAATGCTGATCGTGATTTTTGAATAGAGCGTTGATGTCTTTGTCCTGAACGCAATAGCCGCCAATGCTATGACGAGTATCAGCCCAATCAACCCGAAGGCAATGTGCGGCATTCGTAGCGTCTCGACCCTAGCCGCTACCTGAAAACCGAAGACCACCTGCACTACGGCCCCGAGCAAAACCAATGTACCAAGTATGGGAACTAGCTTCACCATCAGAATCTCCAACGTTTCAGGGAAGCCCAATCACGCTTTAAGCTTGCTGGCGTTCCAGTGGCCGTTTACGAGGTATCTGAATTTCTGATCTCAGGTTGAATGCACACACCTGTCTGTTCGCGCGTGTACAACTAAAGCTAATATCCACAAGGCCCAGCCATCACATCTAGGGAGAGTCTGCAACCTCATCCTCTCCGGGACGGAGAGCGCCATTGTAGGTTAGATGGCAGAACTCTCCCAAGCTATTTCCCCGAATCCCGGTTTTCAGGTTTATTTGATTTGTTTGACTATTGCACTTGGTCTAGTCGGATGATCAGTGGCATTTGAATGAATCCATCATCGTCTTCATCAACTCCCCGAAGTGTTGAGGAGCTTTGCTTGAGAGAAGCGTGGAGATTATGAAGTATCTTGATGAGTTCTGGCAGTGCAGGTGAAGTGAGTAACCGTCGCGTGTCACGGTTTTATCCTTGGCGAAGACGCTAACGCTTTGATTCACCTTGATGCAGTTGTAAGCCGCTCTGTGGGAATTTACTTCAATGGAGTCCTTGTTGACTCTCTCACAACTCTTCACGGGACCGCTCGTGCTTATTCTCTTGATTCCATGCTCCGCATGCTCATCGACCGTATGAAATCTCTTCTGAGCCTTTTCCAGATTTCCCCATATGAGGATCACTTTCTCCTTGTCTGGGAAATGAAAGACCACATCTCCACTGGCACGTTTGCTCTTCCGATTGAGATCGATGCTGCAAACCGAGGGATAGTCAATTGAGAACCCGTAGATGCTAAATTTCTCGAAACCAGCATTCGCCAAAACGCGAATCACATTCAAGTTTTTGATTAGCCTAACTGGAAGGACTTAACGATTCCGAATAGAGGTACGATTAAGCGGGATGCAAAGGTGGCTTTGCGAAGCCCGATCGGTCGAGCGATCGAACCGGTTCAGGTTCAAGCGGTTCTGTAGTAAACAGGGTATCTAGGATAGGCTGCGGGCGGATAGTAGTGGGGACCATAGTAGTAGGGAACAGGAAGCGGATACATGACGACTGGGCGGCTCAAAGCATAAGCCGTGGCACCCAGACCAAACCCTGCAAGGGCACCAACGCCAATGCCGATTCCGGCCCCCGTCAAACCTGCAGCCGCATAACCAATGGTTCCGCCCGCTGCGGCACCTACTAAAGTGCCAGCTGCTAACAGAAAGATCGGCAATTCATGCACCATTAGGGGCGTTGTTTGCTGAGCTTATATCGTTTTGGTGGAATCAGGCGTTGACATTGTCAAATTCAGTACAATCGCCAGAATTGAGTCGGGCCATAATTGAAGCAACAGAGCCAGCGGTCGCTCTAATTGGCTGAATTAGTTGGAAACTAAAAAGGGGACGTGATCACGCGAAGGGTCCGACGCCTTCCGTGATCTTGATCGCCTGTACTGGGCACTGGATTTCGCATGCTCTGCAAAAGATGCAGTCGCGTTCACGAATTGGGTCTGCTTTCCATCTGTCGAGGAGCGTCTTGCCACTGTCATTTGGAATCTGCTTGTCAATCTTCTCCTGTTCTGCTGGAATATCCATCTTGTCGAAGACATTTACCGGACACACAGAGATGCAGATGCCATCAGCAATACAGATGTCGAAGTCAACTGCAACCGCAACGCCATGTACACCATACTGTTTGCTGACGCCCTCTTTCCAACGCACCTCGTGTCCTTCATGATCTTCCTTCTTGGGCCATTCGTTCGGGAAGCTTGCGTCGTCGATTATTCGTCTTTCCGTCATCCATAGTACACCTTGCCGAGCCGGGAAAAGGCAGATTGCATTAAGAATATTTGCGTGTCACCTCTGAACCCGACAATTCGCGACGACCGCGTAAATTCTACGCGTTCGCGAAGAGACAGACATCAGCGCGAATCCAAGATAATGCGGATTAAGGTGAATGAAAAAGATCGGGTTGTGGAATGATCTATCGCGCTCCGGTCACCGCTCTTACTTTTGGTTCCAGCACCGTCCAGAGCCAGTCACCAAACTCTCTAAGATTCTTCGTCTGTAGGTACACATCGCCCGGTCCGGTGATATTCGTCACCAAGCCCTCGCCGCCGAGAAGTGTGGACTTGAGGCCGCCGAACTTGGTGACCTTGTATTGGCATGTGTCGCTGAATGCGACTAGGTGGAAGTTGTCTACAACGAAGCTCTCGCCCGGTCCGAGGGTGTGCTGATCGATGGCGCCAAAAGTGTTGATGAATAGGTCTCCTTGCCCGGTTGTCTTGATCATGAAGAGCCCTTGCCCGAAAAGGCCCTTCGTGAACCCTTGCCATTGAACGTCAAGCTCTATTGTGGGCACCGAAGCGATGTACGCGGACTTCTGAATTATGTAGCCTTTGCCGGGACCAATTTCTAGACGCTGTATGTCACCTATAGGTGCAGACACTAAGCCGATCTTCCCAGGTCCACCAGCAGCGACATAATCATTCACGAAGAATGATTGGCTGCCAAGCAATTTCATTCCCAACGTTCCCAAGAAGCCTTTCTCACGCATATGCGTGTTGACTTGGATGTTAGATGTCATATACGTCATTGATCCCGCTTCAGCGCGTATCAGTTGATCCTGATCCAAATCCACCTCAAGAAGTGAGTACGACGGTTTGTATTTGATCTCGTACTTCAACTTCTGAACCTGCGTGTGGATTGACTCTGAAGCTCCTTGTTTGGCACCACAAAATGGGCAGAAGGGCACTTGCGTAGCGATCTCTCTTCCACAATTTCCACAAAACGGCAATCTGTTTCACGCGCCGATATCTGTTCTAGATGCTTAAATTAACAGTGCCATAGAGGTCAGAAGAAGATTATTGCAGAAAGTCAACTCATCGACGCTCTGGGATCTCTGGAGAGTCATACTTCGTCTAACGATGGGATTCTACTGGTTGTACTTCAGTAGTCAGAAGTGGTTCGGTATCGAATGGATACGACCATTATTGATTGACGCAGCGCAAAATCATCCCATGATCACAATGAGAGTATTGCTAACCGATTTTGTCATCCCGAACTGGAAGATCATAACAGAAACTCAAACAGTACTCGAAGCAATAATCGGGATCGTACTGCTGATTGGTTTCCTAACCAAGGCAATAGGAATCTTGAGCGCACTCCTATCATTCGAGCTCCTAACGATCTTCATGGGTTCCATCGACGCTCCTGTATTCGTCTGGTTCTACGTCCTTTCCGCGATGACCAGCCTCACATTAGCGGCAAGTGATGCCGGACGTATATTCGGACTTGACGGATTCCGGGGCGCGAGATCGCACAATCGGTAGACTGCGTTTCAATGATAATTCTAGCTGGCAAATCCTATAGTCTATCTTGGAGTTCTTGGATCACGTACTCCGCTCTTACTGTGCAAGCACGTGCAAACTCATCATCGTCGCTTTGGATGACTCGAAACCGGTGGAGTTCTTGAATCATTAATTTTGCCTTCTCCTTTGCAGTTTCGGAGTTAATCGACTTGAAGCCCTGTAACTTCTCGGGGCCTTCTCGCCCTCCCTCAGCGAAATACCAGTCCTTGAAACCCATGCCGCACCCAGCTTGAAAGAGCAGAAAACCCAGTGGAGTTACGGCGGGCGGATACCCCTTATCCAAGCCCTGCCTGGTCTCCTTGTGAATCTTGGATTCCTTCGAGAAGAGCGAATATGAAACCATGAAGCTTCCACCCGGCGGAATTAATCGACCAATAATCCTGAAGAACGAAGAATCAAAACCCCTCTCGCCTAAGGAGAAAGTCTCGGAAGATTGAAACGTGGCGGTTTCGAAGTAATCGCCATCAATCCAACCAGCAATGAATTGACTTGGTCTGCCAAGGCTGAATATTCCCGAAAACACGGGATCAATCGACGAAACGTTATCCTTGAGCAGTCGAAGATCAAAGATAGCCTGCTCGACGAATCGCAAAGGCCGCGCATTAACTCGAACGCTAAACTCATCTGACAATTTCTTATTTCGGAAATATTCTACGAGTAATTCCTGTGGTCGTGGGGTTGCCATTCTATGTTCCGTCATATCTTACCCTGCTCAGAACAAAATGCGGCATGGTTTAGGAGACTTGCTACGTTGCGTTTCCACTCGCAGAAGTTGCAGCGAGGAAGCATATTATTGACTAAGACGCTCTTCAAATCCAATAGGTTAGGGGAAGCATCTTTCATCTCCCAACCATCTTGGGAACTATTCTCAACGTTCATGGCAAGCTCATTCAGGAGATGAGACAACTCTCGATGTTGGATCCAGAGTTCCTTCCAATCTGCCTCATCTAGTTCGATTCCCAACGGGATTTTCCGGCAGAGCATGAATTTCGCGGGCGCGCTACCCCTCATGACTTTGCGATACCAAGAGCGTCTCCTGCATACCTCTGGATTCTGCCAGACCACTACTGCGTCGGGACGAATTGACGCTGTGGAACTCAGAAAGGGGTGCATAGTCTGCGCTGGTATTCTAGTTTGATTGACTTCATTATCTTTTGCTGGCAGTGGAGAATTTGGATAGGCGGCTAGGGCAGACGCAGTCCTTGGCTAGCTTCTTCAATGCTTCTAAGCTCTCTTGGCTTAGTGTTATCTCCGCACACCAGCAACCGCTTCCACTTAAACCACAAGTAAACGTGGACCCACAGATCTCGCACTGAAGCTCTCGAGGCAATGCGCTCAGCCTCAAACCGATGAGCGTGGAGTATATTTACCGAGCGGAAGTTGTATGCTACAGGCGCGTATGGATTGCGCATAGTTTCTTTGCTACCAAGTGCCACAGAGATCCTTTATGCCATAAGTGCAGGTGTGGATGTGGTAGGTGTATCCCACGAGTGTGATTACCCGGCCGATGCTTCAACCAAGCTCAGAATCATTGAACCTTTGTTGGACAATTATCAACTGCAGAGTGAAGGGATCGATGAAATTGTTATAGAGCATTTGCGGCACGGAAAGTCACTGTACAGAGTCAATGTTGATCAACTCAGAAAGGCCGATCCAGATCTCGTTATTACTCAGGAACTATGCGATGTGTGCGCTGTAGGCGCCGAAGATGTCCTAACCGCAGTCAGCCAACTTGGAAAGCCTGTACAGGTACTTTCACTCAATCCGCATTCACTCCGAGACGTGCAGGATGATATCAGACGAGTTGGAAAAGCAGTTGGCCATGCCGAACAGGCTGAACGCGTCGTTAGCGATCTGCAAAGAAAGATCGAGGACATCCGAGCTTTAACCAGAACCGTAAGTAAGCGAACAGTCTTCTGCGCAGAATGGTTGAAGCCTTTGATGAATGCGGGTCATTGGGTTCCCGAGATGGTTGAATATGCGGGAGGGAGGGATGAACTCGCAGTTATGGGCAAACCCTCCACGTATGTTCATTGGAATGCTGTGGTGAAGTATGACCCGGAGGTTATAGTTCTAATGCCATGCGGTTTCACAACACGGAGGACCTTAGCTGAGACCAAACGTCTCTTCAATTTCGGCAAACTTGAGCGTGTCACAGCTGTTCGTAATGGCGATGTCTTTGCAAGTAATGGTAACGATTACTTTAGCCGCTCGGGACCCCGGCTGTTCGATGGTGTTCGGATTTTGGCTCAGATGATACATCCGGAACTATTCCAAGAACCTCTTGACCCCCAACTCGGCATGCGAGTGGAGATCGTGACCGCTAAACTATGATCGCGAGGGTAGACCCCGGCCCGGTGGCCGTTCCAGTCGCCTAGGCTCACGTTCAATGGGTCTCCAAGGAATGCTGACAATGTGCCCATGAAGGCGGATCCGTTGATTCATATCGAGCGTAGGCAACACTAATCACTGGGTGAAGTTGTCCGCAGTTGCGGATAATGACTGGTAAAGCGTCTTTCCGGTCACAGGTCAGTTTTCGATCGGAGGCTGAGTAGGCTGCTGCATTATTTCCTCGGCCACCTTGGTGACGTGATCGAATAGTTGATAGGCGGCTGCAATTCTGCGAGGCTCCTCATTTCTCGAGAGTGAGTCGGCCACTATCGTAATCTTACCGCCACCTACGCGTGCCTGAACTTGCATCTGGCCGTCTTCACTGATCCATGTCATTGAAAGTTGGGTTCCATCCTGAGAGTAGCCTAGCCAGCGGAAGTTGCTGAACCAGTGACCTCTCAGCCTCTGAAAGAGAACCGTAACGTCTACGTCGGCGGGTAGATATGCGTCGATTAGCGGTTTGGCGTAGATTTCATTTGTTCGAATATCAAAAGAAAATGTGTTGCTTGGGTTTCTTAGCCTATAACCCTCTGGGGATCTCTCAATGGCGTGAGCTTCCTCCAAACGTTTGAGTGTTCGCGTGAGCGTTTCTTGATGTAATCCCAGTCGTCTCTTCAAGCCTTGGAATGAAAAGTAAGTGTTCTGCTCCCTCGAGAGTAGCTTCAAGACTTCACGTTCGCGATCGTCGAGGTCAGATTCATCGAATTCCTGATTCAAGCTGATTTCGGAAGATAGCAAGGTGAACGCCGCATAGTTCTCAGGCCTCTTTATATTGACTAAGTCCAACTGTTGGGCTGATCGATGATCTCTTAAGCATAAATCGCACATACGTTAAGATTCAGGGCTAGCTAGCTTAGAACGTGCCGAGGTGAAACGCAAAGTGGCAAAAGCCCACAAAAAGAAGAAAATGAAGAAATAAGGCCACAAAAGTAGCTGATTAACGTTTTTCCCCGTTTTTCTCCCAATTTTCATTTGTTTAAGGTTTCTTTGGCTAAAGCAATACTCGCTGCTCTCATGGCAGACAGTCGGTTCATGAAATCAGACTAAGAAGGCTTCAATTGCTGCTCGACTGGAATCGTGGTTACTGACGCTATTCCATCGTGTTCCTTCAACCTAGCGATTCTAACGCCTGAAGAGGTTCTTCCTTGAGCAGGGATCGAGACTGCGCTTAGACGAATTGCTTCGCCTCCTTCCGATACGACTAATACGTGATCTTCTTTGGGAACGCATGCGAGCGTCGCTAGCTGTCCGGCTTTGCTGGAGGCTTTCATAGCGGTCACCCCTGAGCCGCCTCGTTTTTGCAGCCGAATATGCTCTATCATCGTCCTCTTCCCGTATCCATTTCGAGTGACGATGAGTATGGCTGGGTCTTTCTGTTTTGGAGGTATGTAGCAACTCCCCGTCACCTGACTTGTCACATGAGTCTTTATTCCGACGACACCCTTAGCGTTTCTACTGAGCACGGGGATCTCGGATTCGTTAAAGCGGATTGTCACTCCTTCCTTGGTTGCAATGAGAATCTGCCCGTTACCGTTAGTGATGTAGGCGTCGGCTAGATTGTCATCTTCGTCGAATTGTAGGGCTATGATTCCGTTGGCTCGGACATTTGCGAAAGCATCTAGTGGTGTTCTTTTCACACTGCCGCGCTTGGTGATTGTGGTTAGGAACTTATCGGGGGATAACGATTCCACTACAACCGCATTCACGGCCCTTTCTCTCTCCGAGAACTGTAACAGGTTGATTAGTGGTGTTCCTCGAGCAGATCTAGTGCCTTCAGGGATTTCATGGGCATTCATGAGGTAGGCTTTTCCAAGGTTCGTCAGTAGCATCACGGTTTCATTGGTCCTGCATGTCAAGACTTTGCGGACTTTGTCCTGTTCCTTCAGGTCTATGGACGGTACGCCTTCCGATCCCCGTTTCGCGATTGTGAACGGCCTCAAGTTCACTCGCTTTACGTAACCATCAATCGACAGAAACACCAGAACTTGTTCGTCTCTGATTTCCTGTTTCACGTCGAGGTTGACGTTTTCTGGGCGTATCTCGGTTTTCCTTTTGTCGCCATATGTCTCTTTAACTTGCATCAGCTCCGACTTCAAAACGGCTAGCAGTTGCGTACGATCTTCTAGAATCTTCTCTAGTTTTAGAATCTCTTCGCGTTTTTCGTTAACCTCGTTTTCGACTTCGTGTACTTCGAGCCGTGTTAATTGTTGTAGTCGCATCTGCAGTATCGCTTCAATTTGCTTGTCATTGAGATTTAGATCTCGGAGCTTACTGGCTGCTTCGTGTGGTTCCTCAGCGTTTCTGATTGTTGCTATGATGGTGTCTAAGTTCCTGATTGCCGTTGTGAACCCTTCAAGAATATTGAGGCGTTCTTGGGATCTTTGAAGTTCAAACTTTGAACGCCGTTCTATCACCCATGTCCTAAAATCAATGAATGCTGTCAGGGTCTCCTTTAGATCCAGAATTTGCGGGCGGCCGTCAAGCAGAACGAGATTGATGAAACTGAAGCTCGAGTGAAGCTGGGTCAGCTTGTAGAGTTGACTTTCCACGACTTCAGGTTGGGCGCCTGCTTTCAGATCTACTGTTACCCGTATCCCTTCACGACTTGATTCATCTCTGATGTTTGCGATTCCTTCCAGTTCGCCCTCTTTAACCAAATTAGCTATCTCTTCAACGATTCTTGACTTATTGACTTGGAAGGGAATCTCGGTAATCACGAGTCTTTTTCGATCACCTTTCAAGTTCTCTCGGTTGATTCGAGCGAGTATCCGAATTAGCCCGCGACCCTGCTTGTAAGCCTGCAAAAGGGAGGTGGCATCATAGACTATTCCTCCCGTAGGGAAATCTGGTCCCTTAATGAAGTCAATGAGATCTTCTAGATGGGCGTTTGGATGATCCACCAAGAAGACCAAAGCGTCCACGATCTCGCACATATTATGGGGAGGAATGTTGCAGCTCATTCCGACAGCTATGCCCGAGGCTCCGTTGACTAGTAGATTTGGAAATCTTGCGGGAAGCACAATTGGTTCCTTGAGCGAGTCGTCGAAGTTCTGCATCCAATCTACAGTGTCCAGTTCGAGCTCTGAAAGCATCTCTTCAGAGAGCCTCGCCAGTCTCACTTCCGTATAGCGCATCGCAGCTGGTTCATCACCGTCTAGGCTGCCAAAGTTCCCTTGGCCGTCAACGAGCCGATATCGCATCGAGAAGTCCTGAGCCATTCTGACCAGGGCATCGTAAACGGCCATGTCGCCGTGAGGATGATATTTCCCGAGAGTCTCTCCCACAACTCGTGCTGACTTCTTATGTTGATTCTTGGAAGATAGTCCGAGGCCTTGCATGGCGTATAAAATCCGTCGTTGTACGGGTTTTAGTCCGTCTCGGATGTCGGGAAGCGCTCGGCCTACTATAACGCTCATCGCGTATTTGATGTAGGATCGGCGCATCTCGGTTTCAATGGCGACTGGTCGGATTTTTTCAGTCTCGGAGGGCCCAGCCAAGAACTAGGGACCTCTATATGTCCAGCCAATCCACTTCGTCAGCATTCTCCTGAATAAACTGTCTTCTCGGCTCCACCATGTCTCCCATTAGGGTTGAGAAAACCTTGTCAGCTTCAGCACCGTTGTCAACGGTCACTCCCAAAAGAGATCGTGTCATTGGATTCATCGTAGTGTCCCAGAGCTCGCGTGGATTCATTTCACCGAGACCCTTGAATCTTTGAACAACGTCAGCTTTCCCCCGCAGTTCGTGTTCAATTATGTTCTTGCGTTCCTTTTCGGTCATCGCATTGTAGGTTTTATCGCCTTTCCTTATTCGGTATAGTGGAGGCTGTGCGATGAAGACTCGGTTTGCTTCTATCAGCTGTGGCATATGGCGATAAAGGAATGTAAGCAGGAGAGTCCTGATGTGGGCACCGTCAACATCAGCATCCGTAAGAAGTATAATCTTCCCGTATCTGAGCCCGTTCAAGTCGAAGGCAGATCCGATTCCCGTGCCGATTGCTGTTACGAGAGCGCGAATCTCGTTGTTGTCTAATATTCTGCTAAACCCGTGCTTCTCCACGTTCAGTATCTTTCCTCGCAGAGGTAGGATTGCCTGAGTTCGCCGATCTCGTGCCTGCTTCGCGCTTCCTCCAGCTGATGGTCCTTCCACAATGAATAGTTCCGAATTCAGGTCATGAATTTGACAGTCAGATAATTTTCCGGGTAATGTCATGCTTTCGAAAGCGTTCTTCTTTCTGACGAGTTCTTTAGCCTCCTTTGCGGCCAATCGTGCCTTCGCAGTCTCAGCTGTGTGTTGGATTATTGCTCGAGCAACGGCGGGGGTTTCTGAGAAGTAGGTCTTCAATCCATCGTAGAGGATGGATTCAACTGTTCCGCGAATTTCACTGTTCCCCAAACGTGCCTTAGTCTGACCCTCGAATTGAGGATTCGGAAGTCTAACGTTCAGAACAGCCGTGAGTCCTTCACGAACATCGTCCCCTTGAATCTTCAGTTTATCCTCTTCGATCATGTTATGCGCTGCCGCATAGTCATTGATTGCACGTGTGAGCGCTGTTTTCAATCCGATTAAATGTGTTCCACCTTCGCGCGTGTTGATGTTATTCGCAAAGGTATGGATACTCCAAGAATAATCGTCCGAGTATTGGAACGCGCACTCAACTACTACGTCGCCCTTCTCACCGGAAACATATACGACATCCTGATGCAGCGCCTTCTTGGATTCGTTGAGGTATTTGATGAATTCGCGGAGGCCGCCATCGTATTTGAAGCTGCGTGACTTTGCGGGATCGGTTCGTTGATCTGAGATGGTTATCGTCAGGCCTTTCGTAAGGAACGCGAGTTCGCGGAGGCTTGCCGCAACTATCTTGTAGTCGAATTTGATGTCCTCGAATATTTCTGGATCTGGTTTGAAGCTAACGATAGTTCCGTGATTCGAGGACTGTCCGATTGCTTGGACGGGAGTGGCTGGAACGCCACGTTCATAGCGCTGTTTGTACGCGCTGCTATTCACGTGTACCTCCGCCTCAAGCCATTCGCTTAGGGCGTTGACTGCTGAGACTCCAATGCCGTGAAGACCTCCAGAGATTCTGTAGGTTTTGTGATCAAACTTTCCACCCGCATGAAGCATGGTCATGACGACTTCGAGGGCCGACTTGCCTGTTTGAGCATGAGTCTCAACGGGGATTCCTCGTCCATCATCCTTTACAGTAACGGAGCCGTCCGGGTTCAAGGTGACATCGATTTCGTTGCAGAAACCTCCTAGCGCTTCATCGATGGAGTTGTCAACAACTTCGGATATGAGGTGATGTAATCCCCGAGCGTCCGTGCTGCCAATGTACATGGCAGGCCGCTTTCGGACAGCTTCCAAGTCCGCGAGAACTTGAATCTGATCTGCCGAATAGCTTTGAACCTCAGTCATTACTGTTCATCCGAACCTGCATCTGCCACGGTTAAATGATTGGGCCAAGGTACCGGGAACAAAAGCTTTCACGTCTAGAAAAGGTACATCAGCATTACTAGGATTGGCGCGGATTCCGATGATTGAGCATAGAACGGATTCGTGACTTCGGAACGTATGTCGTCAGTCTGGTCTACTTGTGCTTGAGAATAAATGTGAACGCAAAATACCAGAACAGAGCCAGCCACGTGATGATTATGACGGTTCCACCGTAGTCATGGTAGATTATCGCCGGTATATGTCCGACATACATGTCAACCAAGATTACGGAGGCCATGCGCAGTAGGCCGATGACAAATGTTCCTTCGACGGCGGCTATTAGGCACAGAGTCTTGCTACGAAGCGTGTAAGGTCCGCGCAATCCGGCTACGAGCGTGACTGCTAGTAGCGCTGCGCTCTGCCAACCTATGCAGATCCAACTGATGTAGACTTTGAGAGATGGATTGCCCAGTATGATAACCGATGGTCCGGATACGATGGCTGTCATCCCGAACACGTATTGCAGAATTACGGCGATCAATTTGCCCTCCATCGGTGCGATTATGTCTTGTAGGAATGCGTACCATTGGAATTGCAGGACGAATGAGTCTATGAGATCAGATAGGGTTGTCAGGAAGGGCAGCAGCATTAGGACCATTGCGGCTACCGCGATCAGTAGCTGATGAGTTTCAAGTAACTCGGGCCTGTCGGATGGTCCCCTGCTCGTTACGCGCATCTTTTCCTCCTTCTTTTCATAGCGATCGGGATCAATGGAGCTAAGGCGAGAAGGGGAATCACGTATTCGGGAACGCTACTTGAATCTGTCAGGTAAGATGTATGTGAACCTCCAATGATCATTGTTAGGCTAGGGGTAGGTGTGCTAGAGTAGACTTCTAGCTCAACGTGGTATATGTCCACGGTTCCCGTCCATGGTTGAGGATTGAGTTGGACCAGATTCTCAGAAGCGCCGTCGCAGTTTAGGTCACGCGAATTCGCGTATCCGTTCTGAAGTAGTCCTCTGCCCGATTCCGATGCATAATAGAGGTTAATTGTTAGATTGTAAGGTGCACTTGGGCCATTGTACGCGCATACAAGATGCAATATCCATCCTGACACGGCGTCGCTGCTGCTGATTGAGTAGTCGGTCGGCGTTGTCCACGACTGAGATATGTCGGATATTGAGATCGCTTTCTCGGTGCCTGTCGGATTTAGCTGTAGTCCTGAGTCAACGGTCGGATATAGCTTCACATTGGCCGGAATACCCTGAACAGTAGCGACGTTACCGGCTAGAAGAAAGTTGGTTGCAAGCAGGCCAGCGAGAACAATGACTATGATCGCGGTTGCATGAGTTCTTCGAATGGTTGCCGCTATTTCCTGTATGACCCGTCTGGGCAGTGCTCTGCGCACTCTGATCGTGACGGGTTGAACTACCGTTCGCGGCTGTATCTTGAGTGTCGTCTCAGTTATCTTGCCCGTCTTGTAAGTCCGGACCCATTCTCCTTCTTTTGACTCCAAGAATCCTCTCAAAGCGGCATAGCCTTGGAAGAAGGCCACAAGATATGAAAGCACGATCGCTGAGAAGACACCCGTAACATCTCTTCTCCGTTGGCCCTCATTGATGAGGCCTGCGAAGTTCATCAGAGGAATCGCGAACGAATTGCTCAGCAATAATCCCCATCCGAACAATGCAGTCCAGAATGGCAGATATGATCGCGTATACAGTTGAATCATCCAAGCATTTGTTCCAATGATAAAGAAGAGACCTTGAATGTAGTAGGGAGTGTAGTAGAGATACTCAAGCTTCTCGGGAAGCGTCGTGTTTGGTGATGTCATGAACCTGATGAAGTATTTCTTCACGTTGAACGAATGGCCTTCCGCCCATCTCTGCCTCTGCTTGAACAGGCGCTTCAACGTGGACGGGCACTCCGCATTGGCTTCGATGGTGGGCGTGTACGCAACCCGATTTCCGTCCAAGTAGAGCCTGCAGGTCAGTTCCCAGTCCTCTGTTATACTGTTGCTCCATTTGTACTGTCGCAGAACATCGGCCCGAATCATGTACACGCTGCCCGAAATCATCTTCATTGAACCAAACAACTCTTGGGCCGGCCGTTCGATCATGTAGCTTCCACTGAATTCCGTTCGCACACCAGCGGTAAGCCAGTTCTCACCCTGATTCAAGGAGTGAAGCTGATAGCCCTGAACGGCCACATATTCGAAAGGCCTCTCAGCACGAGTCTCATTGCTATCTCCGTTTGTTTTGCCGTTTCCATAGCCTCTCCGGAGGAACGTGAAAATACTACTGAGAACGTGTTTTTTCGACCCATTGGCGTTCTTGTCATTGACCTGTTGTGAACCTTCATCTGTCGAGACATGAACAGGGTTTGATTGTCCATTCCTAACATGATTGCGAAGTGTGCTTAATCTTGTCTCAAGCTCCTTGCGTTTCGATGAATACTCGTTTTCAGAGATTGTTCTGTCTGCATATCCAATGTCCAAGTTCATGATTTGAAGCAGCAGAGCATCATGTTCGGTTGTTGGATGAGGTTTATCATTGAACGGCGAAAACACGGCGCGTATCCTAGTCTTGAAATCATCTGTGTCAATCTTGTTTTCAGAGAACATTTGGCATACCATGAAAGCGCGACGCAGGGCTAATGGGTCATCTGCGTAGGGGTCGACGGCGAAAGGGATCTTAGCCATCTCGACAGCAACCGCTTTCCTTCTAAGCTTATACTCAAACTCATCTATCTGGCCGGCCGCGAATAGTTGATCAAGTTTGAAGAGAGATTGAATCGCCAACTTCGAGCTTTCGGTTATTGCCGTGCGTCCTCTCAATTTGCTTGCAAGGCGTTCCCTTTGTCTAACATAGGAATCAAGATCGAGCTTGCTCTCAGCGTATGACCGGTCCAACCTAGTAATCTTCGTTAGAACTTCTGATAGTGAAGTCGATGTGAAGTATGGTAGAGCTTTCCGTATGATATCCGGAGGAGGGATGAAATCAGCGTCAAAAACCATCACATACTCTGTGTCAGCATCCATGTGCTTTAACGCCTCATTTAGAGCCCCTCCCTTGAATCCGCTTCTATCGGTCCTATGCACGATCTTAATGGGGATCGACATGGAAGCAAGAGTATTGGTGACCTGCACCTGTGCTGGCGTCGCACCATCTCTCATATTGTAGACGACTTCGTTCGTTTCCGCCCAACTTCGAAGAGTGTCCCAGGTGTGATCGGTGGAATCATCAACTAGGATAACTTCGTAGTTTCTATAATCGAGAGTAGTGCACGCTGTAAGTAATCGCTCAACAACGTTGGGTTCGTTATAGATCGGTAGGTGAATCGAGACTAGAGGTTCGGTTGTCAAGCGTTCTTGCAGAGTGGATCGAGTAACCATGTCATTTGTTTTCTTGGTCTTCCTGGGCACGTTAAGGAGGAGTAGGACGGCCACGTAGAGATAGTAACGTACGGCGTAGCCGAAGAAGAAGAATAGGCCGCAGGCTAGCGCAACATATGCGGCCATGAAGCCGTACGACATCGTCGAGCCTAGTCCCTACCTATTATGACGGCCATAGTTATGCTGAACTTGACTATTGTCATTACTAATCAAAATTCTTTCTAGGACACTCTGCCCCCCAGATACGTGTTCGGTTCGCCACATCGATCACAAAACTTGGAAAGCTTGGGAATTTCGATTCCACACCATGCACACATCGTGTAGACGGAAGCTACAGATTGAGGTGAACGTTCAGGCGGGGGCTGAATTCCTGAAGACTGTGCATTTAATGTGTCACGAACAGCTTTCAAAACGAAAGCCTCTATTGCCGGGGGTACGTGGTCGAAGTAATCTCTAAGGGTACCCAAAACAGTCTTCTCAACTACAAGAATGTTCTTCTCGCTAGTTGCCGTTATCTTTCTTATCTCCTCCTCTGGCTCCTCCTTATCGATTCAATCCCATCGTTACTCTGCTCGGAGGCTTTCTTCACCAAAAAGGAGATCTGGTCGGCAAGTGCGTCGAGACGCTGTTGAATCTGTTGCATTCGTTCCTCAGATCCCGCTGAAGGAATATCAGAGACACGGATGGTCCCAGCTGGTGCCTTAGCGAGAAATTCTAAAAGTCTCTTTGCAGTTCCGTCAGCCATGCGTTCAGCTCCCTTTTCGTATTCCCTCCGCTTGATTAAATCCAGATCGTCGGTCAGTTGTCGTATTCTCACTGCGCTAACCGCTGATTGAGCTAGGATCTTCGCGATGATGTCGGCTGGTGCCGACGATTCTTCAATAGCACCGTCTTCTGCAGGAACCAACTTTGCAATCTGTTCTTTGTATTTCTCATAACCTTGCTCCAGTAACCTAGTGACATCTTCTTTGTCTACGGCTAGCGTGCCAAACTGAATCGGGATGCCCATCACTTTCTCGAAGACTTTCTGCACCACTCGCTGATGGGCGAGGGTGTTCGTGTCATTTTTGTCGAACTTGTCTCCGGGAAATTCGCTCACGACCGCTGCAATATCCTTGTACTCGATCGTGTAGACGGAGCCGTTGCCTTCGACTGCTATCTTTCCAAAATCTTTGGGAGCCGTGTGTGGAACAATGCAGTACACGTAAAGTCGTGGATGTGCGTCACTTGTACCTGGAGCAGTTGACGCGCTGGAAGTTTCACTAGTCTTTGCTTCTTCACGCTTCACGAACGGACTTTCATCGTGATCTTTCTTCTGATCGGCTGAGGCCAAGTTAGCTGTAGTTTTCTCCTGGTTATTCCTCGTCTGTTCGTTGGACTGGTCTTGAATGCGGAGCCGCCGCAGGTTCATTCTTAGGCCTTTCAAAAACGCTGTCTCCTAAGAGTCCCATCATCACTGTGGCAGTTGGAGCATCTCATCATGGTGAGAAGACACATACTGTTATATTCGATGTGTGATGCGAAAGGCATTACGCCCGCAACCTCTGGTAGGCTTTTCTCTTCGAAGCGTTTGAGCCGGTCAGCCGGTACAGTCACTTCACCCACTCTATATGTTACGGCCAAATCAGCATCGGAGATGGAGTGAGTTCCTGCGTTGGATCTTCTCCAGCTAACAGATAGAGGAATCCCCATCGTTTGTCGTCATCCATGAGCTCGACTTTTTCGCTCGCTGATCGGTCTTGACTACCCTGAAGCCGTGCAACCTCATATGTCAATTCGCCGTGCTTCCATCTTTAGACATAGATAGACGGAGGTCTTCAACCTGAAGTTCTCCTCTCTTGACTATGACTCGGTCTTTTTCAGCCAAGAATACGAGTCGATCGCCCCTATTCAATCGGAGGATGTCTCTCACGTACTTTGGTACTGTGACCTGGAATTTTCTGGAAAACCGAGTCGCCCAGTATCTCCAAGGTTGACTTCACAAGTGTAAGAATGTAAAGATGTAGAGAATAATTATGATGCCACTTGGGTAGGCTGTCTTCCGTGACAGAAAATGCCACTGCAAGCGGGATGTGGCGGCTCGTGTGTACCCTCTGAATCGCAAAAATCTGCGAGTTCATATAACATCGCCTGTTTTCGTCGTGGCTGTGCTGGTATATACCATTGAGTATTTTCCATGCGGAGAGATGTTATGCAATCGGACCTTCTGCGTCTCCGGTATAGCAAGCTCGCGTAGGAGCGAGTTCCGACATAGGGAGCGCCAAAGAATGAGAATCGTTGTTTGCGTGAAGCAAGTACCCGATGTTGCAGAATTAAGGATCGACGAGGTTACGCACAGCTTAGTCCGCGCAGGCGTACCTAGCATCCTGAATCCTTTTGATGAATTCGCGGTTGAAGAGGCATTGAGGATCCGAGAACGAAATGAGGGAACCGTTACCGTGATCACGATGGGTCCCCCTCAGGCCAGGGAGGCGCTAGTAAGATGCCTAGCCATGGGAGCAGATCGAGCCATCTTGCTCACGGATTCCGCCTTTGCTGCAGCAGACACTTACGCAACAGCGAAGACTCTCGCCTTGGCACTTCAGAAACTCGAATTCGACCTGGTCATCTGTGGAATGAAAGCGATAGACGGAGAGACATGCCAAGTAGGTCCCGAACTCGCGGAACTGCTCGACATACCTCACATATCTTACATCAAGAAAGTGGAGATCAACTCGTCAGCGAATACTGTTCTTGCGGAGAGGCTGACGGAGGAAGGGTATGAACAGGTTCGTTCAACACTGCCTTGTCTCCTTACCGCAACCAAGGCTTTGAACGTGCCAAGGATGCCCACGCTGATACAGCAACTTACCGCCAAACAAAAACCGATTGAGACTTGGTCCACAGCAAGTATCGGTGCAGAACGCAAAGATGTTGGGTTGACTGGTTCACGAACTCAAGTTCTCAAGGTGTACACACCCGAGCTCAGATCACAGGGAGTCATTGTCACCACTGAGGACTTGCGGGGCGTAGTAGCGCAGGTCATTAAGTTACTCGAAAAGGAGGGCACCGCATGAGTTCTGAGACCGGGCGAGGCGTTTGGGTTGTGGGCGAACAGAAAGCGGATCAACTGAAATCTGTGACTTTCGAACTCATCACGGCGGGCCGCAGAATTGCCGACGCGCTCAAACAGGAATTGACGCTTGTACTAATCGGTCACAATCTAGAGCATCTCACCGGAGCACTAGCGGATTACGCTCCGGATAAGATCCTGCTAATTGACGGTGAAGACACAAAGTCCTTCATCCCTGAGATCTACGCCGATTCCCTTGGTTCCCTTGTGCTCGAGAGGCGTCCAAACGCTGTTCTTTTTGCGGCGACATATTCTGGACGAGACATAGCGTCCAGGTTGGCTGCGAAACTTGGACTGGGTCTAGCCGCTGACTGCACAGATCTATTGGTCGACGAGAAAGGCAGGTTCGTTCAAGTGCGACCCGCCTTTGGCGGTAACCTCATGGCAACGATCTTTCAGCCCTCAGCTCGACCTCAACTCGCAACCCTACGTCCAGGGATGATCAAAGGAGGAAAAGCGCAAACCAAGAAGACTCCCATGATCGAGAAGCTCCAGCCCCAACCTCGCCCGACAAAGTGGAGCAAAGTGATCCTGAAAACGGTCAGAGAAGTCGCCGAAGAGAGCGGAAACCTAGACGAAGCCGATGTCGTTGTAGGCGTTGGGAGAGGATTGGGAAGTAAGGAGAACTTACGTTCAGTTAACCACCTTGCCTCTCTGCTGGACGCGGCCATAGGTGGCTCGAGAGGAGTTGTGGATGCGGGTTGGCTCCCACACAATCAACAAATCGGATTGACAGGACGCGCGATCTCACCTAAGATCTACTTTGCTCTAGGGATATCTGGAGCCATTCAGCATTTGGTGGGAGTGAGAACCGCAAAGCAGATCATAGCGATCAACAAGGATCCAGACGCTCCGATATTCAAAGTTGCCACCTTTGGTATCGTTGGCGACCTATTCACAGTTCTACCTCCACTCATAAAGGAACTCGAGACCAGAAAACCAACGGCGCAAACCGGCACATAATCGTCGTTACAAGCAAACGAGCTGAGAGAGCATCAACATCTAACGAGTGTTAAGTGGGGGATGGCAGTAAGGTATCGTGTACCTAAATGTCTCCTCTACTGGCAGGGCAAATGAATTCTTGGTAACTAATCTACCATCTTAGTTGACAGTCCCAAGCCAGAACGAAATACTGCGTCATTTCATTTATCAGGAACATCGAAAGATCCTCTGTGTGGCATTATTCGTTCGCATGTCGCAACCACTTGTATGTCCGGAAAGGACTAAGAGGTGAGTCGCGGCTCCGCAACTCAGAGGCAGCGAGTAGAACCGCTCCCCTAGCAGGTTCGACCCTGAGTCTAACGATGCGCGTGTGTGGGCATTCTTTGCTAATCCTAGTGACGAAGGGCTGGAATAGATAGCGCCCGGCCTTGAAGTTCCCGCCGATAGTGGCCACTTGAAATGAACCACATGTCATTTTCAATCGCCTGGCCACAGTGCACACCAATTCGGCTAGTGCTGTTCCCGCTTCGTTCAAGATCTCTCTGCAAACCTTATCATGACGCGCAGTCTTGGAGACGAGTGGAGCTAACGCCGCGATCTTCTCAACGTTCATTCCATTCGCGTAGATTATGCTGAGAATGTTGTCGAGCGTTTTCACTCGAAACCTTCGTTTCAGAACCGACGTTAACTTCGTACCATTTGCGCGTCCGTCCATCATTCTAAATGCTTCTGTCAGTGCTTTTCTTCCAGTATCGAAGGCGCTCCCTTCATCATCGATCAGAAACCCCCATCCGCCAACTCTCACATATTCCCCTGCCTCACTGATTCCAGCTGCAACGCATCCAGTTCCCGATATCACAACAATTCCAGGTTTACCTTGCGTCGCCGCGTAAAGAGCCGCTACTGAATCGTGCACAACAAAACTCGTCTTCGCAATCTTCAAGCGTCGAATAAACCGGCGAGCCACACGTCTATCTGCGGCCGAGTCAACTGCAGCCAAAGCAACTACTGCAATCTCGGGCTTTATTCTACGCAAACCTGCTTGTCTTTTTGCTTCAATTATCGCACTCCTAACAGCCTCACCTGCTCTGGCTACACCTATGTTGTGATAGTTTGAAGGGCCACTTTCTCCACGCCCCAAGATCCTACCTTGTGAGTTCCCCACTAATGCAACGGTCTTGCTTGCCCCACCATCCACGCCAACAACGTAACTATCACTGATCACCGGCATGCCACACATCTTACTTTACCAAGCGTCACCGATATAACGCAATTCGAATAATGGGATTGAATGCATTCAATTCCTAGAAAAGTTAGGAATCCTGTCTCGTAGCGGGAAATCCTGCTATCAGGCTCAGCGTCGCAGGTGAATTAGCAATTGCTGCATCCGGTGACGCTCCAATGAGACACGTCGCTCGAATACTCTGGACCTACTGTTTGTGACCTACGTATTATATGAAGGGCCGAAGTAACAATCCTGTATTGGAGATATGCTAGTACAATGACGGATGCTCCATCTGGTCGCGAGTTGGTCGAGAAGACTTTCGTCTATATGACAACCCTTACGAAGGAGTGCAGAAAGGCTCTCACAGTGCAATTCGCGCAGACGCACAAGGGGCTGTCGTTCAATTCAGTCGAACCAACGATGCGAAAAGAGATCGAGTCATGGTTTACCCAGAGAGACAAGAACATCAAGATAAAGCATGAGAAAAGCGGTGCAGGGAAACCAGGTGAGATCCTCATAACGTATTCTGGCGCTACAAAGGACGCGCACTTCAAATTTCACGTCAACAGTTTCTTCACGCTGACCGGTTCTGATCCCAACGCACAATCTTACTTGAAGTCTGTTAACGTTTACGTCGATAAGAGGGATTTCACAAAGTAGACAACCATATTTTCCGACATCATCCCTAACGGGCTTGCGACCCACAACCTCGTCTTTGATATAATGTTCGCTATTTGCGAGTTGAAATCATGTTTCACAATGCCTGAAGACAAAGCTATATCAGTACGTGGTCTAGTGTGGCGCTCCCAGTGTGACTAAGATGCCTCACAAATTGAGCAGAACAGCCTTTAGGATAAGAAGACGGCAGAAGAAGAAACAGCGCCATAGAAAACTAACGGGATCAAGCCGAAAGACCAACTAGGCCGCACTCTAAATGCGGCCTATCAGGCCAGAAATGCTCGAGCCAGTAAACCCGACCAGCCAGCAAGTATCCACTCACATTTTCATCTGTCATTTTGACGATTAGGATTGTAAGTGCGCAAAACTGAAATACAAATGATCACGACGCGCCAGCATATCGGAGACATTCAAGTTGGTTACCAAGACACGAAAGAGACCGAAGGCCGGAAAGAAGATTGCACGCAAGGTCCCTAGAATTACATACGCCACATTGACAGTAACTCCAGCAGATGATCAAGCTTACGACGCAGCAGTCGCGAAGGTGCGCGCTAAACTTGGTACTCGTTTTTCCATGTATATCAATGGTGAACAGTGGGCTTCAACAGGAGAGGACATGGCTCATCCAAGTCCAATTGACACTAGTAAAATTGTAAGTAACTTCCCGAAAGGCACGCGAGATGATGCCAAGTCTGCAATCGATGCAGCGCACGATGCGTACATCAAGTGGAGCTCGCTCCCATACAGGGATCGTATTCGAATTCTCAGGAAAGCTGCTGACCTAATAATCGAAAGGCGGTATGAGTTGTCGGCTTGGATGGCGTTCGAAGTCGGCAAGAATCGAGGCGAGTCGCTTGCAGAAGTAACTGAGTCTGCGGAGTTAATCCGCTACTATTGTGAGCAAATGGAAGCGAACAGGGGTTTCATTAAGGCACTGGAATCTCCGGGCCCCAAGCAGGAAACTTACAGCACATTGAGACCATACGGGGTTTGGGCCGTGATCGCACCATGGAACTTCCCCTTGTCGCTCTCTACAGGCATGACCGCCGGCGCTCTGATCGCAGGTAATACGGTCGTCTTCAAACCATCAAGCGAGTCACCGGTACTAGGCTATGAATTGGGCAGGGCTTTGGTGGACGCTGGCATACCACGCGGTGCGTTCAACTTTGTAACAGGACCGGGCGGAACCGTAGGTGCCGAATTGCAGGAGAATCAGGCAGTCGATGGTTTCGTCTTCACTGGCTCGAAGGAAGTGGGGATGGGAATCTACCATAAATTCTCAAAAAAGTACCCCAAGCCAGTGATCACCGAGATGGGTGGAAAGAACCCGGCCATCGTCACAGCTAAAGCCAACCTAGATGAGGCTGCCGAAGGTGTGATGCGCGCGGCCTTTGGCTTTGGAGGTCAAAAATGCAGTGCTTGCTCACGAGTATACGTGGATCAAACCTTGAAAGACAAGTTCATGGGACTGTTGAAGAGCTACACGGAGAGGTATGTAAAAGTTGGTGATCCCACGCGCAAGGAAACCTTTCTTGGACCGGTGATAAACAGCGCTGCGGTCGAGACATATTCGCGAGCCGCCGATGAAGCACGCCACGACGGAGGTAGCTTTGTGTGTGGTGGAAACGTGGTCAAGGGTGCGGGGTTGGAGCGTGGGTATTTTGTTGAACCAGCCATCGTCGACGGCTTACCCGTAACACACCGCTTGTTCAAGGATGAGCTGTTCGTACCATTCGTTGTCGTTGCTGGAGTCAACTCACTTGAAGAAGCGCTGAGCCTTGCGAATGATTCAGAGTACGGACTGTGTGCCGGTATCTACAGCAAAGATCAGAAAGAAATCCAGAGATTCTTTGATGTTATCGAAGCGGGAGTGATCTATGCCAATCGCCGAGCAGGCGCGACGACTGGCGCGTGGCCAGGGATTAATTCGTTCGGTGGATGGAAGGGCAGTGGTTGCACTGGCAAGAGCGGGCTAGGTCCATACTACATACAGCAATTCATGCGTGAACAATCTCAATGGATCGTTGGATAGCATCGCTAGATGACGAGACGGCATCGCCTCACATTCCATCCATCTTTCATGCTGTGTGGAAATATCCTTCACTTCACGCTTCTAAGCCAGATTTTAGTATCTTGATCGCTAACTGAAAACATCCTGGGACTGAGCGATTTGCCTCAGAAAGCGATCCATAAGGAAAGCATCTTCATCGTGAACTTACGTGATGTCACTGTCGAGGAGCTTGCGAAGAACGGAGCAAGGAACACAAAAGTGAGATACTTGATCGATGAGAGACATGGTTCGGACAAGTTCTCTCTTAGAGTGTACACAATCGGCAAGGATGGTTGTACACCATTGGATAGGCATGAATACGAGCATCACGTGTACGTGCTTGGCGGACAAGGGCTGTTGAGAGTGGAAAAGAACGATTCGAAGTTGCGGCAATTGCATGAAGGAGATTCTATATTTATTCCGTCGAACGCAGTCCATCAGTTCATTAACGAAAGGGACGAGCCTCTAGTTTTCCTGTGTGTGAAGGGAAATCCAGAAATCTACCAACACAAATCAACGAACAGCGAATCAGTCATAGAAGACAAGTCACGGAATTTCTGCTAGCAAGTACCGAAGGCGAGCATGCTCTGTCGGAGGCTCTATATCTCTCGCTAGCGAGCTGGTTGCAGCACCTGTTGGTTCTCAAAGAGCATATACGAAATCACGATTCTAGCGTTATGAGATCCTTAGAGGTTCTATTTTGATGATGACTCGTCGTTCATCTGGACTAGACTTCTTGTATTTACTTGCACCAGTGTACTTCGTGGCTAGCTTGTCTATGTGTTGATCTGCACCCTCCGTTATTTGTGCCACCACTCTGCCACGAATGACGATCTTGTCATACGGATTATTCTGATCCGCAATTGACAGGGACACGCGACGATCTCTTTCCGCGTTCTGCTGCTTGACTCGTCCAATGGCAGTATTGACAAGAATCACGTTCCCGTTGTGATCAATCCACACGGGTGCGACATGTGGAGAGCCGTCCGGAAGCAGAGTGGCGAGAAACGCGAAATTCTTTCCCTCGATAAGTTTGATAGCGTTTGGAGTTAGTTTGCTGGCCATTTCGGCCACCTGATCTGCCCCTGGAAGCAGAATATGTAAGCCTTACTCGTAAGGCTCACGCGGAGTGATGGTATTGTGTTGCTCTCGAATATTCGGGAATGATTACATCATCCCTGGCATTCCGCCAGGCATGCCACCCGGCATTCCACCTGGGCCTCCAGGTGGTCCACCCTCCTTCATTCCTTTTGACGATACGACATCATCGATTCTCAGTAGCATGCTAGCTGCTTCTGTTGCGGACTTTATGACCTGTTGTTTCACTCGTAACGGTTCGACTACGTCGTCTTTGAGCATATCAGCGATTTTTCCGGTTCTCACTTGGACTCCGAACCACTTGTTCTCCGGCGCAGCATGTTTGGATCTGAGCTCCACCATTATGTCAATTGGATCCAGTCCGGCGTTCTCGGCTATCGTTAGAGGAATTGCCTCCAGCGCTTCTGCGTAGGCTTCGATGGCGAGCTGTTCGCGGCCACCGACTTGCACAGCGTATTCGCGAAGCTGCTTTGCCGCTTCAGCCTCGGGGGCGCCTCCTCCAGCCAAGATCTTGTGATCTTCCACGGCGTTTCTCACCACGCATACTGCATCATGGAATGATCGCTCAGCTTCATCGACTACGTGTTCCGAGCCGCCTCTGATGACGACAGTCACGGCACGCGGGTCTTTGCAATCACGAACATACACCATTTTGTCGTCCCCAATCTTCACTTCTTCGACCAATTTTGCCTCACCGAGTGATTCTGGGGCAATGTCCTTCGTGCTCGCCAGTATCGTTCCACCCGTGGCCTTTGCTAATTTCTCCATATCGCTTGTACTGATATTCTTCACAGCCATTATGTTCTTCTTTGCGAGGAAGTGCAGTGCGATATCATCAATTCCCTTTTCACAAAATACCACATTGGCTCCGCTCTTTCCGATTTTTTCCGCCATATCACGAAGCATCGTTTCCTCTTCGTCCAAGAAGCGCTTCATTTGGTCTGGTGAGTTTATGTTGATTTTAGCATCGAACTCGGTCTTTTCGATTTCAAGTTTCGCGTTGAGCAGGATGATCTTTGCATTCTTCAATTGTTTCGGCATTTGTGGGTGTGAGATCTCTTTGTCAATAACGATTCCCTTGATCAGTTCGCTTTGCTCCATGCTCTCGCCTTTCTTTTTCGTGACCTTGATCCTGTCTATGTCCGCAGTGGTCTTGCCATCTCTGGTCTCCTTGATTTGAGTAACGGCCTTGGTGGCGAGTTTAGCAAAGTGTTCTTTCGACTCCGAGGCCGACTTAGTGCCCATGGAGGTCATCGCTACAAGTAACAGGGTCTTTTCATCATCTGGCTCGATATCAATTGACAGATTCTTGAGAATCTCCAACGCTCTCTCTGAAGCTTTCTTGTAACCCTCAACAATCACGGTCGGATGAACTTCTTGATCCAGAAGCTTCTCGGCTTTGGTCAACAACTCTCCAGCAAGGACCACCGCCGTCGTGGTTCCATCACCCACCTCATTGTCTTGGCTCTTTGCCACTTCAACAAGCATCTTGGCAGCGGGATGCTGAACATCTAGTTCCTTCATTATGGTAGCGCCATCGTTCGTTATGACAACATCACCCATGCCACTTACCAGCATCTTGTCCATTCCGTGCGGTCCAAGAGTTGTCCGTATAGTCTCCGTGATGATCTTCGCGGCTAGGATGTTATTTCGTTGCGCGTCTCTTCCACGGGTCCTAGTTGCTCCTTCCTTCAAAATGAGAATTGGAACTGTCTGTTCAGACATTAATTTTGAACTCCGAAAGCAGATGCGGTTCGCTATAGATAAGTTTGTGTTCGAAGGCAAGACCAGAAGAAAGTTGCGGGCACGCGAAATAACGAAACCTTGCCGGAAAGACTTTAACTCTGATCATGATGGTTGTGCTGAACGATTTTCGAATCCGCCGAGGTGCAATAGTATGGCGAAGAATGATGGAGCGGAACGGCAGAGGCGAATAAGCTACCAATCCGTACTAATGATCGTAGTAGTAGTCATCTCAATAATTGTCGCAGGATGGACTTTAGTGACCGTGAGCACTACTAGCCAAGTGCCGTCCAGCGATTTCGTGACTCTACCCAATCAACCTTTATCAAACAAAGGCGATCTAGTCAAGTTCGTTAGTGTGACCGCTATCTCACAGAAAGGAGTCGCTGTGGGGGTTAAGGGCTATCTCAGAACTGCCTCAGGAGCACCAGTTTCTGGTGCAACTATCTATCTGATCTACTTCCTCGATTTCAGCTATCGCACTCAGGTAACTACGACAGACCAAAACGGATACTTCCAACTCTACTTCCCCATGAATTGGACAGGGTGGCTACCACTCACCGGGATCTATTTTGGCGATGATCAACACCAAGGCCTAAAGCAAGACTTCAGCGTCTCCGGAGAAACCAACTAGCAGCTCAAAATTCCAGTCCATCGCAGGGCCGTTATGGATTCGAGAGAATGCCAACTCAACAGCCCAGAGCCTTCCAGACTCTCGTAGAACTCAATGCCACCGCAGTTTCGTGTGAGCTTTGCCCAAGACTTAGGCGCTACTGCAGTCTAATTGCGGAGAAGAAACGAAGACAATTCATGGATTGGCAATACTGGGGAAAACCGCTCCCCGGTTACGGGGATCCACAAGCTCGTTTATTGATATTGGGTTTAGCTCCGGCTGCACACGGTGGAAATCGAACTGGACGAATGTTCACGGGCGACGGATCAGCCCAGTTTCTCATGGCCGCGCTACATAGATTCGGTTTTGCCAACCAACCCACATCTAACAGCGTAGGCGACGGATTGAAGCTGCGCGATACATACATGACAGCCATCGTCAGATGTGCCCCACCGGCTAACAAACCCAAACCAGTAGAGATTGAGAATTGCAGACTGTACTGGACACAGGAAGTAAAGTTGCTTAGAAACCTGCGAATTGTCCTTGCTCTAGGACGAATAGCCTTCGAAGCATATGTGAAGCATTTGAAGGAAGAAGGGCTCAGAACAGATGGTCTCCGCTTTCGGCACGCCGCCTTTTATAGGTTTCCGGACGAGTATCCCGCTCTCTGCGCTTCTTATCACCCAAGTCGTCAAAATACGCAGACCGGCAGATTGACTGTGAAGATGTTCAACAAAGTATTTCGAGAGATATGCTTGTTCCTCGAAAAGAAGCCAAATGAACTATAAACCGTGTCGACCATATTATGGCGTGGTGTCATGTATTGAATCAAATCCCGAAACAGCTCGGCGTGGTATACTGCGGTAAATGCGGAGCGCCAAATCCGGAAAAGAACAAGTTCTGCTACGGTTGCGGAACCTCGCTGTTCACCGTGACTTGCTCTTACTGCAGCACAGTAAACCCACAGTATGCGCGGTTCTGTGGAACTTGCGGTAGAAAACTCGATGAACTAAAGCATGCGTGATAACTCATGCGGTGATCGTTCCTTTCTTCATAGCCCGAGCTAAGTTCCTGAGTTTCCTGCCCGCGCGAATGATGCTTCCCCGGTTATCCTCAACAATCTTGACGAAGGCACTTCCGATGATAGCGCCATCCGCTCCAGCCTTGATCACTTGCCTAACATGCTCGGGTTTTGAGATCCCGAAACCAACAGCGAGCGGTACGGTCCCCCTGACAATTCCATGATACTTCTTGATCAGCGAGGTGGCTGATTCAGCGATTTGGGTTCTGATGCCGGTCACACCGTACAAGGAGATTAGGTAGAGATAACCCGATGTTTGCGCCAAGATCTGTTTCAGCCTAGTTGCGTCAGTTGAAGGCGACGCCAAGAATATTGTGTCCATACCATTGACGACGCACTCTTTCCTGTACTCTTGCGATTCCTCCACTGGAAGGTCAGGGATGATTAATCCAGATATCCCACACTTCTTCGCCTGCGTGATGAATTTGGCTAATCCGAATCTGAAAATTGGGTTGAAGTAACTCATTGCCACGATTGGTACGTCGTACTTATCGTTGATCTCTTGGGCCACATCCAGTGCGTCCACTGGTCTGGAACCACTTGCCAGAGAACGTGACACTGCATTCTGAATTGTTGAGCCATCCGCTATTGGATCTGAGAACGGGATCCCGAGCTCTAGGATATCCGCTCCACCTTCGATAAGAGCTTCCGCGAGGCGAGGAGTCTTCTTAGGGTGAGGGTCTCCGACCGTCAGGTAGGCAATCAGTGCTCCTTCATTCTTTGATTTCAGATTACTGAATGCCTTTGAGATTTCTGTCATATTCGAACGCCCAATTTCCCTGCCACAACGTTGACATCTTTGTCGCCTCGTCCCGAGAGATTGATAACAACAATCTGGTCTCGAGTCATCTTAGAGGCTAAGGTCATTGCATAATACACTGCATGTGCTGATTCAAGTGCTGGTATTATCCCCTCGGACTTACTGAGTTCCATAAAGCCCTCAAGAGCCTGGGCATCCGTGACGGCCACGTATTGCGCTCGTTTAGTGGTCTTCAGGTATGCGTGTTCAGGCCCAACTCCAGGATAATCTAACCCTGCTGATATGCTGTGTGTAGATGTAATCTGCCCATCTCTATTCTGGAGTAGGTATGTTAGCATGCCATGAAAGATTCCCTCTTCACCAGCGCAGAGCGGTGCAGCATGTTTCCCTGAAGCTAAGCCAAGACCACCCGCTTCGACACCGTATAATGCAACGCCTTCGTCGCCGAGGAATGGGTAGAATGCTCCGATTGAGTTACTGCCCCCTCCCACACAAGCCACAATTGAGTCTGGAAGTCGTCCCTCTTTCTCAATGATCTGTTCTCTTGATTCTCGTCCTATTACGCTCTGGAAGTCTCGGACGATGGTGGGGTAGGGGTGTGGACCTACGACTGAACCCATCAGATAGTATGTGTTCTCAACATTCGTTACCCAATCTCGGAACGCTTCATTGATCGCGTCCTTGAGTGTCCTTGAGCCCATGTCAACCAGATGCACTTGCGTGCCGAGGAGGTTCATGCGAAAGACATTCAACTTTTGGCGTTCCACGTCTTCCGAGCCCATATAGACCTCGCAGTTCAGCTCTAGGGCAGCGCATGCAATTGCACTCGCAACTCCGTGTTGACCTGCCCCAGTTTCGGCTATCACTCGTTTCTTTCCCATTTTCTTTGCTAGAAGTGCTTGGCCGATCGTGTTGTTGATCTTGTGTGCTCCTCCGTGCGCCAAGTCTTCACGTTTGATGTAAATCTTGGCTCCACCGCACTTTCGAGTGAGATTGGGAGCATAGTAAAGAGGCGTCGGGCGACCTGCGAAGTCTCTGAGGAGAGATCCAAGCTGATTCTGAAAGTCAGGATCATCCTTTAGACGAGCGTACTCGTGCTCGAGGTCAAGCAGAGCGTGCATCAACGTCTCAGGAACAAATCGTCCGCCAAATCTTCCAAACTTTCCGTCAACGGGTTGCGAATAATGTGTCAAACCGTGACTCTCCTTGCATTGACTATGAATTCTCTAATCTTAGTGTGGTCTTTCACTCCGATTCTTCGCTCAACACCGGTTGAAACGTCTACACCATACGGCCTAACCTTTTCAATAGCGCGTCGAACGTTACCGGGCTTAAGTCCTCCGGCCAAGATCAGAGGATGAGGGTAGATTCGCTTGCGGAGAGTCACTGTCATATTCCAGTTATGTATCTGGCCAGTTCCTCCCATGCCATTCTCACTTAGAGTATCTGCCAAAACCGCGTCGGAGAGGTTGTAACTTCTAGAGGCGTCCGTTACGGGCAATCCGCGATGAATTCCCGTGGCCAGTATCAATCCAATCTCGGGATGAGTGTGTCGAATTTCACGAAGCAGTCGAGTGTCATACCGATACAGCTGCAATGCGTCCGGATGAAGCGTCGAACATATCCTGTCAATGGTCTTCAAGTCTCCAGCGGACGTGACTGCAACGCTTGTGACAAAAACAGGTACAGAGCTGATCAATTTCTTGGCTTTAACTAATCGCAGGTTCCTTCGCGATGATGGACTTTGGACGACGAATCCAACAGCATCAGTACCGTTGTCTACAGCTGCCCGCACGTCCTCTTTGCGCATCAACCCACAAATCTTGACTCGCATCGCACATCACTTACGCCAATACGAATTCGCGGACTTTGCTCTCCAAGTCCTCAGACAACATGATTGATGACCCTATCAAGAATCCGTCAACACCTACTGACTTGAGCCGACGAATATCTTCCGCCTTCGCAAAACCGCTTTCACTAACGATGATCTTTTCGGCGCGATCTTGAACAGCGGAGATTAGATCTGCTGTTGTGCCCAGATCTGTCTTGAAAGTTTCCAGGTTTCTGTTGTTTATTCCAATTATATCGGCGTCGCTGTTCAATGCTCTTGCCAATTCGTCCTTCCTGTGAACCTCAAGCAGTACCTCTAACTGATTGTCATGAGCGATGTCAATTAAACCGGTCAGAGAATCAACACCCGGCCTAGAAAATACCGTGTCAATTAGTAGAACGCAGTCGGCTCCGACCTTCGCCCCAGTCTCAACTTGGGTCTTGTCTATGATGATATCCTTCATGAGGAGCGGGACTCCCACATGTCTACGTATTTGTAGCACGTTTGACAAGCTTCCTCCGAAATTGTCAGGCTCTGTCAAGATAGAAAGGGCGATGGCGCCTCCCTTCGCAATTTTGAGTGCGACATCGATGGGGTCGAGGTTGGGACGGAGTGGTCCAAGCGCAGGTGAGATGGGCTTAATTTCGCCGATTATCGCATTATTCGTAGCAGATTTCACGGCGTGCTTCAAACTGACAGGTCTGTGCAGGATGTCTGTCTTGATGTTGTAGTATCCGGAGCGTATTCTCTTCTTGGCGTCATTTACTAGTTTCCCCATGAAGTCAGGCATTTTCTAGCCTCTCAAGTTTGGTTTCATCGCCGCCAGTGAACTCGATCAATTGCCGCAATTTCTCGTACGCCCTTCCATTCATAATCGATTCAGCGGCAATCCCTATGCCCGACATAAGATCGTCCGCCATTCCTCCAACCACTAGAGCCGCGGCGGCGTTGGCTAATACCATCTGCAGTCGTGTCGAGTCTCTCTTCTCAGAGCCGTTCAGGATCTTAATCAATAGCTTCGCACTCTGTTGAACGTCGAGGCCACTGACTTCATCGGGCTGTGCCTGTCTAAGGTTCAGGTCACCGGGCGCGATCTCTTTGGTCGATATCCCGTTATCTTTCAACCACGCGAGTTTCGTTTTACCTATGACAGAGATTTCATCTAAGCCGTCCATCCCGTGAACTACAATTGCTTCTGCAGATCCGAGCTTTTGAAGGACGCGTGCCATGGGTTCAACAAGAGTCGGATCATACACGCCCAGAACCTGTGCGTCTGCATTCGCAGGGTTTGTGAGGGGACCGAGTATGTTGAAGACGGTTCGAATTCCTACCTCTCGTCGCGGAGCAATCGCATTCTTCATTGCTGGGTGAAAGGCTGGCGCGAACATGAAGCCAATCCCTATCTGTTCGATTGCTTTCTGGACTGTCATCGGAGATGCGTTCAGGTTAACGCCTACAGCCTCTAGAACATCGGCGCTGCCACATTTGCTCGTGACGGAACGGTTTCCGTGTTTAGCGATCCTGACTCCTGCGCCTGCAGTTACCAACGCTGCGATTGTGCTCACGTTGAATGTTTTGAACACATCTCCCCCAGTCCCGCAGGTATCGACCGTTCTCCCATTCACGTTTGGTTTGATTCGAACAGCATGTTCACGCATGACTAGAGCCAAGGCTGTTATCTCGTCAACAGTCTCACCCTTCATTCGAAGTGAAGTGAGAAAAGCTCCAATTTGCGCCGGGGTGGCTTCACCTGTCATTATCTCGCGCATGGATTGCTGTGCGATATCGAAAGGCAGATCCTTCCGATCTACGAGCAGTTGAATTGCTTCCCTGATCATCTTCATTGAATCTCCATGAAGTTTCTCATAATCTTCAGGCCTTCAGAAGTCAGAATCGACTCCGGGTGAAACTGGACGCCATAGATGGGGTACTCTCGATGCTTGAATCCCATGATTTCGTTATCATCGAGTGACGTTGCGTTTTCTTCTAGGCATCTGGGGAAATTTCTTCGACTGCATACCAACGAATGATATCGTGTTGCCTTGAGAGGATTCGTCACGCCTTTGAACAGTCCCTCACGGTTGTGTCTAATTAAACTCGTTTTTCCATGCATCAAGCGCTTGGCGTGGACAATAGATCCACCATAAGCGTATGCGATGCCTTGGTGCCCAAGACAGACTCCCAATGTAGGTATGCTCGGACCAAGCTTCTGGATAAGTTCTAAACATATGCCGAAATACCGTGCGTCATCTGGTCTCCCCGGTCCAGGTGAAATCACGATTCTATCAGGTTTCAGATGATCTACATCGACCATACTAATTTCGTTGTTCCTGTAGACCAATGTTTCCGCTCCTAGTTGCCCAACATATTGTGCGAGATTATAGACGAATGAATCGAAGTTGTCGATTACTAACACTCTCAATTCCTGTGCGCCTCAGGTCTTCAATGCATGTAAAAGTGCCTCCGCCTTATGCTCGGTTTCAAGCCATTCACGTTCAGGTTCAGAATCGGCCACGATGCCCGCGCCAACTTGAATGTAGGCTCGGTCTCCTTGAGCAACTAGAGTTCTGATTGTGATCGCAAAATCGGCGTTACCGTTGTAAGAGAAGTAACCCACTGTTCCGGCATAAGGTCCCCTGCGATATGGTTCCAGTTCTTCAATGATTTCCATCGCTCTCTTCTTCGGTGCTCCTGAAACGGTTCCAGCAGGAAAAATCGCTTTGAGTGTATCGAAGGCATCGCACTCAGGTCTAAGCCTGCCCGCAACCCGAGAAACAATATGTTGCACGTGACTATATCTCTGCACCGTCATGAATTCAGGAACATGGACACTCCCAAATTGACACACTTTTCCAAGATCGTTTCGCGCCAGGTCTGTCAACATTATGTGTTCTGCTTGCTCTTTCGGGTCCATAAGTAGCTCCGAAGCCAGTCGCCTGTTCTCTTCTTCGCTCTTGCCGATAGGGCGTGTTCCTGCTATGGGAAAGGTCTCCACGTGTTCTTCTTCAACTCTCCCAAGCATCTCTGGACTTGACCCGACGATAAATCGGTTCTTCATCTTGAGAAAATACATGTATGGGGAAGGATTGATCTCACGTAGCCTTCTATAGAGATTTATCAGGTCGCCTTTAAATGAACATTCATAACGCTTTGAAAGTACAGTCTGGAAGATGTCTCCTGACCTTATGAAGCGCTTTGCTCTCTGCACAATTGATTCGAATTCTTTTTGTGTCATTCGGATCATTGGTTCGGTCGTAGCGAGGTCTTGTGTTATTGTTGTCCGGCCTAGGATTTGTTCAATCTCACTGAATCTGCTCTCATTGTACCAGTAGTAGTATGCTTGTCCGGTCAAATGATCGAACACGATGCCGTCGTCGTACTCACAGAACTCAAGGTCGGGGAAGCGTAAATCATCCATCGCGTACTCGGGTATCGTTTCTAGGTAACGAATTAGATCATAGGAGAAGTATCCCACAATGCCGCCAACGAATCTGAAACCATGGTAGGTTGTGGAGTTCTGGTACAGCGTCTTCTTAAGCAGAGACAACGGATCCGAAGTGCTAATTGGTGATGTGCTGCCTTCAATCGTTTCCGCGTAAACTCCATTTTTCATTTGAATGATTTTTCGTGGCGAGAACCCGATAAAGGAGTATTGTGCGAGTTTCCGTGGTCCTTCCGCAGATTCTAGTATGTAGCTGTAATCGCTTTCGCTACTAAGGGAGAGATAGGTTGGGAGTGGATTGAGAGAGTAAGGAAACCTTTGAAGTTTCAGTCTACGCTCCGTTTGAACTGAGAGTTGTTGGGCGCCTCGCCCAAAAGCTATGCCCCATTGGTTGTTCCTCGGTTGGATGTCCGCTAGTTCACATCGTTACCCTATTTAAGTCTACAGCGTACGCAAATGTACATTCATGTGATATTTGCCCATTCCTTCAGGATCCTCAATAGCTCATCACAATTGCGCTCCTCGAAGAACTTCCATATTCTCTCGTCAGCTACCATCTCGCGCTGCAAACGTTGAGTCATCGCTGCTTGATAGGTGGAGAGTACGACGCAATCTGCGTAGGACGAAGCAACGGTGAGGGCTGAGGCCAAGTGCTTAGTCGGTGCCTTGGGATGACCAGCGTAAAGCTCTATGAAGTACGGCTTTGTGATCTTGTGTCGGAAGCAATTGGCAATTATATCGAGCCAATAGACGATCGAATAATCCATGTAGATCGGCGTTGAGATGAAGTCCACGTATTCTGAGATTCGCGCAAGGTCCAAACCAAATCTCTCTCTCCCGTAACATGGATCAGGCTCCAGTGTTAGACCCAGACTGCACGATACAGATTCACGCACTTCTCTAACGAAAGATTCGATTTGCTGACTTCTCCACGTTAGGACATCCTTGCCTGAGTCTGCTTGTGACTCGGTGCAGTTTGGACAATCGCAGTAACCCTCACGTGGAAAGCAGACGCTATCTAAACGTATCCCCGCCACATTCGCTCGGGCAACGTCCTGGATTATCTTCTTGCAATACTCCCTGTATTCCGCGCTGCTAGGGCAAATCCAATCCCATAGGAAACGCTTGGGTGTCCCTCGCATTGCCTTCTCTCCCTTGCATGTCGCGATTAGGTCTTGTCTGGTCTGTGAAATGGTGTTATCCGCAAAGCAGTTGACAACATTCCATGCCTGAGCTAACGGGTTAAGCACTCGTCCACTTGACGGTTTCACTTCATAGAAGATGTAATCGAATCCCGGGATGACCTTTGGCTCATCAAGAAGTACTCCGATCTTCATGGTTTCCTACACCACTTTTAGTATACGGCTGGACTATTTCTATCAAACACTCTGCAGGATGATGACGAAAGGTGGCTAGGATTTACACGAGAACGGGTGACAAAGGTGAAACGGGCTTGATGGATGGCGCACGTGTTCCGAAAGATTCCATTCGAGTTCAAGCGTACGGCAACATAGATGAACTCAACTCAGTCTTAGGTCTAGTTCGTTCGTTCCTGACCGATAAAGAGCTGGATTCACTTATTGGAGAATTGCAGAGTGATCTGTTCATAATTGGCGCTGAGCTGGCCATGGTCGAAAGCGACGAGAACACTACACACATCACCAGCCAGCGCATTCTCGAATTGGAGAAGATCATTGACAAGTATCAACTGCAGTTGCCTGCTCTCAAGGCTTTCATCTTACCCGGAGGCAGCAATGCAGGGGCTGCACTGCATTTTGCCCGCGCAGTTGCTCGACGCGCTGAACGCAAAATCGTCACCTTGAGGAAAAGCGAGAAGGTTAACGATCAATTGGTTCCATACATCAACCGTCTATCTGACCTCCTATTCGTACTCGCAAGAGTGGCGAATCATCGTGAGCAGAAAACCGAAGTTCAATGGCAGACCAAATCCTAGATGATGCGACTTCGACTCATACAACTCATCATGGCCAATTCAAAG
>Ga0315282_10001304_pt1 | contig 47512 bp, 37 predicted proteins | sample YL17G07_20_MG_FD_203693 | JGI IMG/M metagenome (GOLD analysis project Ga0315282, IMG submission 203693) | Sediment microbial communities from Yellowstone Lake, YNP, Wyoming, USA - YL17G07_20 | ecosystem: Environmental > Aquatic > Freshwater > Lake > Sediment | place: USA: Wyoming | collected...
GCTCTTGGAGCGGGAATACGTGAATCCCGGTGAAGGTCCGATCGTGGCCGAAATTTATGATATGGGCTTGGCCGAGGATGCTTATGGCATCTTCACCCACGACAGCGATGGCGAAAAGATCGCGATCGGCCAGGCTGCTCTCTACGGTGCCGGGCTGCTCAGGTTCTGGAAAAAGAGCTATTTCGTCAGGATTCTGGCCGAAAAAGAAACAGACGAGTCGAAGAAAGCGGTTATGGGGCTGGGGGCTGAAATTGACGGTGCGATCCTTGGGGAAGGGGAGAAACCGAGGCTCGTCGCTTGTCTTCCCGGAGAGGGACTCATCGAAGCCGGCGTCCGCTATTTTCATACCCAGGTTTCTCTCAACAATCATCTTTTCCTCGGCGACGCCAACATCCTTGATCTCAATCGGGAAACCGATGTCGCCCTGGGGCGCTATCAAGACCGGGGGCACAAATCCCGGCTCCTCATCGTGATGTACAAGGACGAGTCCAGGGCCGGAGCCGCCTTCCGAAAATTCAGCCGGGCGGCGCTGGCTTCCGACCAGGCTGCCGGAGTGGGCCGATCGGCCGAAAAAATGGGGAGGTTCATCGTTGCGGTCTTCGAAGCACCCGATAATAAGGACGCAGCGAGTTTGCTCAAAAAAGCGACCTTAAGGATAAAGGAGGTGTTCAATGGAAAATAGGATTCCAAAAAACCGGGCCGTGACCCGGCGAGACTTTGTGAAGGGAGCAGCTCTCGGGACCTTGGGCCTTGCTCTCGGCCTGGGCAAGAGCAAAGCCCAAGCCCACAGTGCGGTGAGCCAAGTCGTCCTGATCCGCAAGGATGAGGCCGTGGACGCCCAGCACAATGTCAACCCCAAGGTGGTAGCCGAAATGATCGACGCGGCCATCCTGGCCTTCAGCGGCGAGAAGGATGTGCTCAAAGCCTGGCGTCAGTTCATCCGACCCGAAGACACGGTTGGAGTAAAATACACTCACTGCAGTTGGATGAGGATCCATACCGAGCAGGCGGTCGTGGACGCCATCACCAAACGCCTCACGGATGTGGGGATCCAAAACAATAGGATTTACGCCCAGGACGGAGGCCTTCCTGCGAAGAACTGCACCGTCCTCATCAACGTGCCAACGATCAAGGTCCACACCCTTGCCGGGCTCGCTTCTTGCCTCAAGAACTACATCAATTTTTCTCCCCAGCCGAGCGCCTACCATGAGGATAAGAATGACAAGCTGGGTGAAGTCTGGCAACTGCCCGATGTCAAAGGCAAGACCAGGTTGATCATCGTCGATGCTCTGCGGCCCTATTTCGGACCTGGCCCCCAGATCAACCCATTGCACCGCTGGGATTACAAGGGGATCATGGTCAGCACCGATCCTGTGGCCCTGGACGCGACGAGCCTGAGCATCTGCAAGGTGAAGCGCCGGCTCTTCAAAGGTGAGGATTGGCCGATCACACCGCCGCCAAAGTTGATCGCAGCTGCGGACGCGATCTACCATCTCGGGACGAGCGATCCGGCCAAGATCAAACTCATCAAGCTGGGATGGGAACAGGATATCTTAATATAGTGAGCAGTGAGCAGTGAGCGGTGAGCAGCAAGCTGTTCAAGGCTTCTTTGCCAAGAGCAGCCGGGCCAAGCTTAGAGATTTTGGGATGGAGGAAAGTTCTATGCTATTAAAGAACTCAAAACGATTCGGTTTCATCTTCTTGCTTATGCTCGCTTTCGTGAGCCTTTATCTTTCCGGTTTCGACCAGAAGCCCAAAAAAAACGTGGAGACGCCCGCGAGCAAACAGCTGGCCGCCTTCATCGAAACTTTGAATTCCGGGAAACGCGCCATCTTCCGGTCCTTCATCAAGGAGAATTACCAAGACAAATTCCTGGCCATGGTGCCCCTGGAAGAGCACGTGAATGTTTTCAGCGAGATTTATGACCAAAGTCGGGGTTACGACCCGGGGCCGATTCTTAAGGCTTCAGATACCGAGCTAAACGGCCTCGTCCGGAACCGTCTTTCCGATCAGTGGTCGGAATTGATACTGCGGGTCGAGGCGGCGGCGCCTTATAAGATCACCGGATTGGGTATCAGGCCGGCATCAACGCCTTCGGACTTGCCGGCTCCCCAGGCCCTGAGCTCAGAAGAGGCAGCTGGCGAACTCGAGAAGTTTTTTGATAAACTCGTGGAGGCCGACGTTTTTTCCGGGTCCGTCCTGGTGGCCAAAGATGGTCAACCGTTCTTCAAAAAGGCTTACGGCCAGGCCTCCAAGGACTGCGGGCTGGCCAACCGGGTCGATACCAAGTTCAACCTCGGCTCGATGAACAAGATGTTCACGGCCGTGGCCATCGGCCAGCTCATCGAAAAAGGCAAGCTCCACTTAGATGACGCGGTCTCCAGCTTTCTGGGGCCGGATTGGCTGAAGCCGGAGTTCGCTAAAAAAGTCCAGATCCGGCATCTTCTCTCTCATACCTCCGGACTGGGCAGCTATTTTAACGAGAAGTTCGTCAAATCCTCTCGACTCCTTTTCAGAAAAGTGGACGACTATAAACCGCTCCTGGCCGACGAAAAACTGGCCTTTGAGCCGGGAACGAGATGGCAATACAGCAACACCGGATTTCTCTTGTTGGGAGCGGTCATTGAAAAAGTGACCGGTCAGACCTACTTTGATTATGTCCGGGAGAATATTTACAAGCCCGCCGGGATGATCAACACGGATTCCTACGAGATGGACCAGGTGGTGCCGAACCTGGCGATCGGCTATGCCAAGGTCTTCAAAGATGACGGAGGATACAACTTCCGGAACAATCTCTTCGACCATGTCGTTAAAGGCGGTCCCGCGGGCGGCGGTTTCTCGACAGCGGAAGACCTGATGAATTTTAGTGCGGCCCTGAGGTCCTACAAGCTCCTGACGAGGGAGCTAACCGAGCTCCTGATGTCTCCCAAGCCGGAGATCAACTCACCGAATTATGGATATGGTTTTTCCATCGAAACAGATAAGAAGCTTGGCCGCATTGCCGGCCACTCGGGCGGGTTCACGGGGATAAGCTCTGACCTGGACATGTACCTTGACAAAGGCTATACAGTGGTCGTTATGTCAAATTACGGCGGCGCAAGCAACGACCCCGTCCAAAAGATTAGAGAGCTGCTGTCCAGGATCAAATAAAGGCGTTTCTTCAGCAGACTCAAGCAAGGTGATTCGTCAGCACGCTTCTTTGCCCCGGCGAGGCAAAGTGCGCTCCCGTCCTCGGCTTCGCTCTCCTTCTCCCTTCAGTCGAGGAACCATGCCCGCTCAGCCTGCGGGGGCATTCCTCATCACCTTGCTTGAGTCTGACTGTACGATTCGTATTGTCAGTCTTTGGCTATTTCAGTTTCTCTTGACCGGCGAACTGGCGATATGGAGAGATATAGGGGAGAATTTCTTTATCTCCGGGGGAAAGCTTGTCTTGGACCATCGCGGCCAGAAGTTCTCCTAACCCGGGGCCGAGCATAAAACCCTGCCCGCACATTCCCACTGCCAGGAGAAGTCCTTTGATTTCCTTGGACCAGCCGACGATGGGGAAGCCGTCCGGCGTCATCGGATAGAGTCCGCGCCAGGTCCTCCGGACACGGATATTTTTCAACCGCGGCATCAGGCTGACCATCCGTCTCGCGATCATGGGCAGGAAGGCACTCGTTTCTCGCGTGTCTTCTCCCCTGATGTTGGGGCATGGGGTGATGCAAAAAATGATCTGTCCGGTGTAATGCTGGTGGAAATAATAATTAGCCGACCCAGCGACAGGTCGGATATCAACGACCATGGGGTCGAGGAAACGGGTCACGGGCTCGGTGACCGCGGCTTCATGGGAGTCGGGATGCACAGGGATTTCAAGCCCGACCAGCCGGCCGACAGCGCTTGCCTGGCCCCCGGCCGCATTGATCACAACTTCCCCTCCGTATTCTCCTTTGTCCGTCCTCACGCCTCTGACGGCTCCACCTTCGACAAGAAATCCGGTGACATTTTCAGAAAACCGGAATTCTGCGCCCATCCGCCGGGCGTGGGAACAAAAAGAATGGATAGCCAGCAAAGGAGAAGCATGGCCGTCGTCGGGGCAAAAGGTCCCACCCCTGAGCTCGCGGGGATTAAGGTCGGGAATGACCTTCAGCATGTCCCCTTCGCTCAGCCAATTGATGTTAAGGCCGTAGGCGCGCTGAACCACGAGCAGGTCTCGCAGGATCAGTTCCTCTTCAGCCCGGTAGGCAACGAAGGCGTATCCGCCTTTGTACCACTCCACGTCGTCGCCGGTGCGGTTTTTCCAGCCGGAGATGATATCCAGGCTCCGGAGGCAGATTCGCATCTTGGCGGGGTCGGAGTGAGTAGCCCTCAGTCCTCCGATCGCCCTCTTATTCGATCCCTGGCCGACGCTCGCCGCGCGGTCAAGGACGAGTGTTCGGACTCCTGCCTGCGCCAGATAAAAGGCGGCGGGAGTGCCCACGCTTCCGGCGCCGATAATGATAACATCGTAATTTTTAGGGGAGCCGGCCACGGCTGGCCTCCTTCTCTTCTGGGACGCCGGCAAAGGCTCCGAGAGGGACTTCCATGAACAGGGGCCGCTTGAGTTGATCCACGACCTCCACATCAGGGATTCCTTCCTCGCGGAAGAGCCGATGAATCAGAGGGGTGCAGGTCTTGGCGCCGCACGACCCCATGCACGCCCTGGTCACGGCCTTGATTTCGCTGATGTCTCTTGATCCGCCGCGGATCATGGCCCGGATTTCGCCGGCCGTCACGCGTTCGCAGCGGCAGATGATCGTGTCATCGGCCATTCGCCTCACATACTGGGCCAAAGGCTCACTGGTTTTGCCCTCCTGGACGCTGATGCCGGCGATGAGCTTAGCGATCTCTTTGGGCGCCTTGACCTTGACCAGGACCGTCCGGTCATTGGCCTTGATTGCCCGAACACCCACGACCTCGACTTCCCCGAGAGGTGCCCCCTCGGTGTCCCGGACAGTTGCGAGGTCGCCAATCTTGATATTCTCCTTGAGGAATTCGTAGGGGACGGACACGGTGGGAAGCTCGGGGTTTTGACGATAGTCGACGAGTGTGATGGCCAGACCCGGACAGACGACGACGCAACGCTCGCAACCTGTACAGCCCTTGCTCCCTTCTGGGACTTCAAAGAGGGGCAGGCTGCGGATGTCCTCGCCATAGAGGTGGATTAGGTCCTGCTTGCAAACGGTGGCGCACGGGTCGCAAGGGATTTCTTGGGTACAGTGGAGTACGGGAAACACGCCGGCCTCGGCCTCAGGTATTTTTTCCTGGATAGTCTTCCCCGGCTTGGACTTGAGGATGTCCCCGGTCTTGTACCACTCGGGGGAGATCTCTCCGATATCATGACCCAAGGCGCGGCCGACCTCGAGCCCTCTGATCCTTCCCGAGAAGATGGCCGCCGAAGCTTCGGCGATCTCTTCGGCGTCACCCGCAGCGAAGGCCTGAATCCCGAATTCTCTTGCCTTGAGATAAAACTCGTTGACTGGGTCAAGCCCGACGGCGATCAGCACGGTATCGCAGGCGAAAGAACGTTCGGTTCCCGGCACGGGCTCGAATCGCTCATTCACCCCGGCGACTGTCACGGACTCCACCGAGTTATTGCCGTTAGCGCTGATAATGGTATGAGACGTATAGATGGGGACGCCGAAACGGGCCAATTTATCCCTGTGGACTTTGTAGCCTCCACACTCGGGAAGAGCCTCTACCAGCCCGACAACAGAGATGCCCGCCTGGAGCGCATGGTAGCCGGCGATAAGTCCGACATTTCCCCCGCCAACGATGAACAGCCGCTTGGCCGAGCGAACCAAGTCGCGATTGACAAGAGTTTGGAAGGCTCCGGCGCCGTAGACTCCGGGCAGGGTATTTCCGGGAAAAGCGAGGTTCTTTTCCCTCGCTCCGGCCGCGACCAAAAGAACCTGGGGCCGGACAAGGACGTAACGCCGTCCCTCGGCCAGGATGCCGACTTTCTTGTCACTGAACACGGCCAGGACCGCGCTCTGGAGCCAGATCCGAACCGAGGGAAAAGCACGGACTTCGGCCTCGAGTCGGGTCGCGATGTCGATGCCGCGGGCCCCGGCATAGACCGCTTCGACGGAGCCGAAAAAGCGGTGGGTTTGGAGCACCAACTTCCCCCCCAGGCGATGCTTGTCGTCGACCAGGAGAGTTTCGATTCCCAGGCGTCCCAGCTCGATGGCGGCCGATAGCCCGGCCGGACCTCCACCGACGACGAGGGCGGGCACGGAAAACTCTTCTATCTCTTCGACTTCGGGCTCATCCGCCACCTCGGGGAGCAGGGGCAAACCGTCCACCGGTTCAACATGCATTCCTGATTGGACGAGCTCCATGCACGATTTAACAGGCTTTCCCTCGGCCAGGACGAGGCACTGGGCGCATTGGCCGTTAGCGCAAAAGATGCCTTGAGGCGCGTTATCTTTCTGATGATGACCAAAAATCCTGACTCCGTTGGCAAAGAGAGCCGAGGCGATAGTTTCACCCGATCTGGCCTCGAACTTCTGGCCGCGCCAAAAAAAGGGGACGGTTTCCCGGTCGGGTGTGGCCAGGATCGGATGTCGTTCGATGCGGAAATCAGCTGGCGAAACCTTCTCGATCATAACGGGCAATTATAGCATAAATAACAGTGAGGGGTGAGGGGTACATGAGAGAACAAGCATTTCTTTTTCTGTGACAAAGGGGCTTTGGAAAGGGCTTTGCTCCCAAAGCTCCGATCGGCCGCCCGAGAGCCCGTCTTTCTCGGCTCTTCCGGGCCAAGGCTCCAGGCACACCTATCTTATTTTGGAGACAAAAAGTCGACTTGTCCCCAAAATCACTGCGGGAAACCCATCCTCGGAGCCTTGTTTCCTCAGAGGCCTCCGGCTGCCCTCGTCAGACAGTCCCTCGGGCTGATCTCCGCCTCATGGTCGCTGCAGCCCTTCCCAAAGCCCCTCCTCCACCATCATATGATTGGAAATGCTTACTTTGAGAAGGCTCTGCGTTTTAGTCTCTATTTTTTCACAAACAGCAAGTTCTTGACCCGGCCCGCATCCAACCTGAAAGCGGATATTTTCTGGCCGCTTTCTCGAATAAATCTCAGAGCCATGTCCTCAACGGAAAATTTGTCCAAAAGTGTCGGGACCAGAGAGCCAAGCGGGGCGTTCTTATGAACGGAATGCAATTTTCCCTCTTTGACGGCCAGCCGGAACGTGGACTGAAGCTCATCACTAAAATAATCGCCGGCGTAGCCGGCCAATTGCTCCGGAGAGAGCTCGAGCCTAGGGATGGATTCATAAATCACCGGCTTTTCTTCCTGCTGAAAAAGACTGAGTCTGCCCGGCTTTGTTCCCTCGGGTTTTTCGAATTTGACCATCAGGCTGACCGGTGCATCGAGGGCGTAGAATTCATCGTCGTTGACAGCCCCGAGGGCAAAATTCAGGCCCATGATATCCAGAAACAGTTTTTCGTTTTTGAGCGCCACCTGGATCAGCCCTCCGCTTTCCATTTGAACGTAAAGCCCTGCTTTCTCTTTAAGCTTGTCCGCAGGAAGCTGAATGAACTTTCGCTCCTCGGCGGGCTTGAAGGTCGCGGCCGATTTGTCCTTGATGAATCTATCCGCCAAATAGATATCGGCCACCTGGTAACTCAGCTTTGACGGGTTGAAGCTTCCGAGGTTGGAAAGACAGATCACAGAAAACTTCTGATCGGGAAAGCGGATAATCTCGGCCCTGTAGCCGCCCAGAGCGCCCCGGTGTTCCACAGTCTGAAGACCCTTATAGCTGCCGATTGTGAGGCCGAAAGCGTAATCCAGTTTTTCGCCGCTGTTCAAGATCCCCGGCGTGAGAGTTATCTGATGGACATCGGGACCGCCGATGCGCATGTTGTAGAAGTCTTGGTCCCAAAAATAAAGATCTTCCACCGAGGTGAAGAGCCCTCCCGACCCGACACAATCGAACGTCGAAATGAAATTGCGAAACGCTCCTTGGTCCGCGGGAAAATAGCCCGACGCCCTGTTTTTGATGAGCATGGTGTAATCGTCGTGGAAGCGCGTATGGGTCATCCCCAGAGGCTTAAAGATGTTTTCCTGGGTGAACTCGCGGAAGCTCTTGCCGCTCACCCGTTCGACGATGACGGCCAGAAGAAAATAGCCTGAGTTGCTGTAGAGATACTGGTCACCCGGCTTGAAATTGAGCTCTTTCTGCCGGGCGATGAGCTCCAGCGCATCCGATTTGTGGTAGCTTCCGAAGTCGAGACCCGCGATACCGAGGAGGCTCAAATAGTCGCGCAGGCCGCTGGTGTGATGGATCAACTGGCGGACCGTGATCGGAGACCCATAATCGGGCATCTCGGGAACATATTTCCTGATATCATCATCCAGGGAGAGTTTTCCCTGGTGCGCGAGAAGGGCGATGCTCATCGCCGTGAACTGTTTGGAGCAGGACCCGATGTAAAAGACGCTCTCGGGAGTGATAGGGATGTTGCATTCGAGGTTGGCGCTTCCGTATCCCCGCTCATAGATGGTCTTTCCGTTTTCGATGACAGCCAGGGCGCAGCCAGGCGAGCCGGGTTTATCCCATTGAGCAAACAACTTATCGACCTTGGGTGTCCTATCATCTGCCCCGGCCAAGCCGGCGAAGATGATCAGTGCGGATAACAGAATGGCTGTTTTTTTCATGGAGGCGAAGTTCTCCTTTGTCCGAACATGAAAACAGAGTAAAGGATTATGTCTTTTATCTCAAGTCCAAATAATGTAGAATGCAACCGGCTGGCGTCGGATGGAGCGAGACGTTCCCGAATACGGCATCACGAGACTCAGCAGAGATATCGATCTCGTCCGGGACTCACGCCTCTGGAAAGACGTGCCGGCCTTGCACATCTCCAACTACCTCTGGCTGCATAACAATTACGAGCCCAGGGTGGAAGCCAGGCTCTGCTATTCAGCCGCCTATCTTTACGTTTCTTTCAAGGTCGAAGAGCGCCAGATCAGGGTCCGCTTCAGCAAATTTCAAGACCCCGTCTATAAAGACAGCTGTGTCGAATTCTTTATCGACCCCTTCCCGGAAAAGTCAATGGGGTACATCAATATCGAAACCAACGCCCTTGGTGCCATGCTGATCGCCATCGGCCGCGGCCGCGAGAGAAGAACGCCTCTCCGGCCGTCGGACCTTAAGGGCTTTGAGTGCGAAGCTTCGGTGAAAAGGCCCACGGACGGTTTCCATGGCTCGGACTTTTGGACTCTTCGCCACAGGCTCCCGCTTTCCCTGTTCAAGAGATATTATGGTGCCGAGGTCTCATCCGGTCACCGGGCAAGAGGGAATTTCTATAAGTGCGGGGACGAGACGAAGTTTCCTCATTATGGAGCCTGGAGTCCAGTCATGACTCCTTCTCCCGATTTTCACCGTCCTGAATTTTTTGGAGAAATTATATTTAAGTGAGCAGTGAGCGGTGAGCCGTGAGCAGAAAAGAACCGCGCCATCCGGCGCCGACTCATGACGAAGAGTTTCAGCCTGATGATGCAGGAGAATAAATGGACAGACGAAAATTCCTAGAGACCATGGGATTGACGCCCCTGTCCGTATACACCACGTCCAGGTACGCAGAAACCTATCAGGTTCCTCAAGATGCGGTAAAGAAGGACGATAAGTCCGGCAGCCTGGATCCCCAGGTCGAGGTGAGCCTCGACCATATAGGTTTCAACCTCGACCGGATCCGCAAGAAAGTCAAAGTGCCCGTCATGGCCGTGGTCAAAGCCAACGCTTATGGTCACGGCCTGGTTGAGGTTTCCCGCTACCTCGAAAAGAGGGGAGTCGAGGGGCTCATGGTCGGAAAGCTCCAGGAGGGCTTGGAACTCCGGAGCCAGGGGGTGAACGGCCTCATCTTGAACTTCGGACCGTTTGGAAAAGATGATAGCGAGGCGATCGTCCGGGGGGATTTATGCCAAAACGTTTACACGGAGGATGTGCACTATCTTGAGGAGGCGGCGCGAAGGTTCGGCCAAAAGGCCGGCGTGGACATCCACGTCGATACGGGAATGAACCGCGTCGGAATCCCCTATGACCGGGCTTTGCCGCTCATCGAAAAAATCTCTTCTCTTCCCCATCTCAAGATCCATGGAATCTCAACGACTTTGACCGAAGACCCGGATTTCGATAAGGAACAGCTCAAGAGGTTCCTGGACGTTTGCGGGCGGGCCCAGAAAAAGGGGATTTCGCTCGGGAAAAAACACGCCGCCGGCAGCGACGGCCTCTTTCCCGGGCCAGAATTCTATCTGGACATGGTGCGTCCGGGCATCACACTTTACGGGTACTATCCGAATTCTGAGACCCAGAAAGAGGACTCGCTCGGGCTTCGACCGGCCCTCCAATTGTTCGCCTATGTCACTTTCATCAAGGAGTTGGCTCGGGGCGAATCCCTCTCTTATCATCGCGCCTTCAAGGCCAAGAAGAAGATGCGGGTCGCCACCCTGGGCATCGGCTATTCGGACGGTTTCCCGGCCCAGGTTCCGGACAAGGGACTTGTTTCAATAGGCAACAAAAAATATAAAATTATGGCCGCCCTGACCGCCAATCACCTCATGATTGACCTTGATAATGACGCCTCGGTTAAGCTCGGAGACCGGGTTTCTTTGATCAGCAGTCAAAAAGATTCAGACCTGACGGCCGATATCGTCGCCGAAAGGGCCGGAATATCAGACTACAAGCTTCTCATCTGCCTCAATCCGTTAATGCCAAGAAATTATTTAGTGAGCCGTGAGCAGTGAGCACTGAGCAGTGAATCATAACCAACAACAAGAAGGAGGGAGCATGATCTCAACCAAAATGGCCTTCATTCGAGAACTGTCGGTGCCGTTCTTGATGTTTTTCTTCTTGCTGGCCACGTTCGCCTATGATGCGGCCAGGACCGAAAAACCGGTCCTTTACGGCAAACACTGGGTGGCGATCACCGGAAAGCCGGTCGCCGCGACGGCCGGAGCCATGATCTTCCAGAAAGGGGGTAATGCTGTCGACGCAACCTGCGCCATGCTCGGTGCGGTGTGCACGATGTGGGATGTCCTGAGCTGGGGAGGGGAGACCCAGGCGTTGATTTACAATCCCAAGACAAAAAAAGTCATCGCCATCAACGCCCTCGGCGCGGCGCCCACCGGAGCGACTCCCGATTTTTTCAAGAAAAAAGGGATGAAGTATCCCCCCGCCTATGGCCCCCTCGCGGCCGTCACACCCGGAACTCCGGCCGGTTTGATGCTGATGCTGGCCGAGTATGGCACGATGAGCCTCAAGGACGTGCTGGCCCCATCGATGCAGTTGGCTGAGGGATATGCCATCGACCAGCCGCTCGTCGACAGCATTGAAGGGAGCAAAGAGAGAATCAAGGAGTGGCCATATTCCAAAAAGGCTATGCTGCCTCATCTCGGTCTAACGCGCGAGGCGCCCTTTCCGGGCGAGGTCTTTCGTCAGCCGGACCTGCTCGACACCCTGAAAAAACTGGTCGCCGCTGAGCAGGAAGCGCTCGCCGCGGGCAAAAGCCGCAAGGAGGCCATCCAGGCCGCCTATGACCGTTTCTACAAAGGGGACATCGCTCAAGAATTTGTCCGCGGCTGCAAGGAACAGGGCGGTCTCATCACGCTGGAAGACCTGGCCAAATGGCGCCCTTATATCGAGGAGCCGGTGATGACGACCTACAAGGGAATCGATGTTTACAAGCTCTCCTGCTGGGCCCAGGGGCCGGTCCTGTTGCAGGTTCTTAACATGCTCGAAAACCTCGATCTCAAGGCCATGGGCTTCAACAGCGCCAAGTACATTCATTCTCTTTACCAAGTTATGAATTTAGCTTACGCCGACCGCGATTTTTACTACGGTGACCCCTATTTCCCTCCCCAGGAGCCTCTCCAGGGCCTTCTCACCAAGGATTACGCCCAAGAGCGCCTCAAGCTAATAGACTGGGAAAAAAATGATCCTCACGCAAAACCCGGTGATCCTTATCCCTTTGAGGGCAAAAAGAATCCCTTCGGTAATCTTCTGGAGAAATGGGCGTCAGCGGCCGGCCTGAACCAGGAAAGTCTCCGCACGGGCACGACCTCGATCCAGGCCTGCGATGAGCAGGGCTGGGTTGTCTCGGTGACTCCGAGCGGAGGTTGGGTCCCAGCCGTGATCGCAGGGACGACCGGGGTTGGGATGAGCCAGCGCATGCAGAGTTTCGTCCTGGATGAGGCCGAAAATCCCTTTAACGTCGTCGCGCCGGGAAAAAGACCCCGGGCGACGTTGACTCCCAGCCTGGCCTTGAAGGAGGGGAAGCCTTACCTCTCTTTCGCCGTCCAGGGCGGCGACACCCAGGACCAGAACCTACTCCAGTTCTTCCTGAATGTCGTCGAGTGGGGGATGAACGTCCAGGAAGCCTGCGAAGCGCCGAACATCACGAGCTTCCAGATGCACAGCTCTTTTGATCTGCACGAATCTGCTCCCGGGAAGCTCGAACTCAACGAGAAGGTCCCCCCTGAGGTTCGGGAGAAGCTCAAAGCCATGGGCTACGAGCTTCTTTTCAATAAGTACACCTCCGGTCCGATCAACGCGATTTTCTTCGACCAGAAACACGGAACTTTCTGGGGCGGGTCGAGCAACTATGGAGAGGACTACGGAATCGCATGGTAAAAAAAGAAGTGAGCAGTGAGCACTGAGCAGTCAACAAAAGAGTTAAGTCATTCGATTAACAAATTCTATAGCCGAGAGTTCTTTGCCTTTCATGTTTATTAAAGGAGGATGGAGTGTATAAACGATTATTAACCGGAATGGGTCTTGTCATTTTGGGCTTTGCCATTCACATTGCCTGGGGAGCTCCTGAACAAAAAAATAAACTTCTCACGACCGAAACCTTCTTCGATATGGAATCGGTCGGGAGCCCGAGCATCTCTCCGGACGGCCGGAACATTCTTTTCACTCGATCCTGGCACGATAAAATAAGCGACAGAACGCGGAGCAACCTCTGGCTGGTCGACGTCGAAGGCCAACGAGTCCGGGAAATGACTCATGGAAATTGGCGGGACTTTTCTCCCGTCTGGTCTCCCGACGGGAAGAAAATTGCGTTTCTGTCCGAGCGTGATGAGACCACTCAAATTCAGGTGATGTGGCTGGACACGGGAGAGGTCGCTCAGCTCACCCACCTGGAGCGGGAACCCGGAAATCTGGCCTGGTCGCCCGATGGAAAACAGCTCGGCTTCACCTGTCTCATGCCCGATGAGAAACCCGTGCTCCCGGTGAAACTCCCGGCCGCGCCCAAAGGCGCCAAGTGGGCCGACCCCGCGACCATCATCGATCGCCTTTCCTGGAGGATGGACGGCCGCGGGTTCTTGCCCAAAGGATACACCCATATTTTTGTCCTCGGCTCCGAGCTCGGCGGAACCCCCAAACAAGTGACATCGGGGGAATACGGTGATGGTGATCCCCAATGGTCGGCCGATGGAAAGAAAATCTTTTTCTCGGCCATCCGCAAACCAGATGCCGAGTACCTGGACAACGATTCGGAAATTTATTCCGTGGATCTAGCCACTCTCGAGGTCAAGGCGCTGACGGATCGGAAAGGGCCTGATGCCCAGCCCCGGCCATCTCCGGACGGAAAATGGATCGCCTACACAGGCTACGACGACAAAGGTCTCAACAACAACATCTCGAACCTCTATCTGATGGACGCCGCCGGCGGCGCGAAAAAAATCTTGGCCGAGAGTCTGCCGGATTCTCCCTCGAACTTGACCTGGGCGGCCGACAACTCGGGCGTATATTTTCTTATGGATGAGCGGGGAGAATCGCAGCTGAATTTTGTCGGGCTCGGCGGTGGTCCCAAGAAGATCACCTCGGGAGTCCACTACCTTCAGGGACTCTCTCTGGCCCGCAACGGACAGGCGGCCTCGGTCGTTTCCACCTTCCTCCGGCCGGGATACCTGGCCACCTTCCATCTGGCCAAGCCGGCGGCCATCAAGGAGCTGGCCGATGTCAACGCGGACGTGCTGACCGAGGTCAAGCTCGGCGAGGTCGAGGAACTGCGTTTCAAGTCCCCGGACGGGCTTGACCTCCAGGGCTGGCTGCTCAAGCCGGCTGAGTTCGACCCGGCCAAGAAATACCCTCTGCTCCTCTGGATCCACGGCGGTCCCTGGGCGATGTACAACGTCGGTTTCAACTGGGATTGGCAGAATTTTGCGGCCAACGGGTACGCGGTCCTCTTCATGAACCCACGCGGGAGCACCGGCTATGGGCAGGATTTCGTCAACGGCATCCAATACTCTTACCCCGGAAAGGACTTCGATGATTTGATGGCCGGAGTGGATGTTGCGCTGGCTAAGGGCTTCATCGACCGGGACAATCTCTTCGTTTGCGGAGGAAGCGGCGGCGGCGTTTTGACGGCCTGGATCGTCGGCCACACCGACCGTTTCCGCGCGGCCGTATCGATGCGGCCGGTCATCGACTGGCACTCTTTTGTCGGGACGACGGATTTCCATTTCTGGTACAAGGATTTCAAAAAATACCCCTGGGAAGATCCAATGGAATATGCAGCCCGTTCGCCCCTCCATTATGTGGCCAACGTCAAAACTCCGACCATGCTCATGACCGGAGAAGCCGACCTGAGGACGCCGATGAGCCAAAGCGAAGAATTCTACCGGGCGCTCAAGATCCTCAAAAAGGATACGCTGCTTGTCCGGATGCCGGAGGAGTACCATGGTTGGCGTCGTCCTTCGCACCGCCTCCTCCAGCAGCTCTACCTCCAGGCCTGGTTCGAAAAATACAAAAAAAAGTGAGCACTGAGCAGTTAGCAGTGAGCAATGAAATCCGCGCGGGAAACCGCGAATTCCCGAAGGGAGACGATCCATGACGAACCCAAGTGCCGGAAATAACCCACTTGCTTCGCTTCTTCCCAAAATCCGCCAACGTTTTCCACAAATCGAGGCCGACCAATTCGGTAACAAGAGGATCTACCTCAATAACGCGGCGGGCAGTCTGGTCGTTGACAGCGCGATCGAGGCGCTCTCGGCTGCAGCCGGGAACCTGAATCCTATGCCCGCCGCCGTCTCTCCCGGTGAAATCGCCACTTCCCAATTCCACGACAGGGTCAGGGGGATCGCGGCCGATTTTTTGGGCGCAGCGAGACCATCGGAGATCAGCTTTCATTTCTCCACCACCAACGCTCTTTTCAACCTGGCCTTTGCCCTTCAAAACGTCATCAGACCGCATCATAACTTGGTCGTGACCGACCTCGACCATATGGCCAACGTCAACCCCTGGGAGAGAATCTGCGGCCGCTCTCACGCCTGCGAAGTCCGGCGGGCGCGGATCACGGATCAGGGGACCATCGACTTCGACCAACTCTTGTCGCTGGTCGACCCGAAAACCGCGCTGGTCGCGCTCCCGATGGCCTCCAACGCGTTTGGAACGGTCGTCCCGCTCAAGGAGTACATCCCTCGAATCAAGGCCAAGGTGCCGACCTGCCTCGTCGCCGTCGACGCCGTCCACCACGCCCTCCACGGGCCGATCGACGTCAAGGAGATCGACTGCGATTTCCTGGCCTTTTCGGGCTACAAGGTCTTCGGCCCGATGTTGGGCGTCCTTTACGGAAAAGAAGAGCTCCTGCGGAAAGTCGAACCCTACCGGGTGGAGACAAATCGAAATGAACCGCCCTACAAGTTCGAGCAGGGGATGCTTCCCAATACCGCTCTGGCTTCTCTCGAGGCGGCCCTGGAATACCTCCTCTGGCTCGCCCAGGAGGTTGAGCCGGCTGATGAAACGGGGACCGGAAAGCAGGACAGGAGAGCTCGGTTCGGATTGGCCATGCAGGCCATCGCCCAACATGAACGGACCCTGACCCGCGTCGTGCTTGAAGGGTTCCGGCTCCTCGACAACCAAAAATTCAGGTGTTACGGCCAGACCGATCCCGAGAGCGCCGTCGAACGCGACCCTACGTTCGCCTTCGAGATTGTCGGCACGAGCGCGCCGGAAATCAAGAGACGGATTTGGGAAGAGTCCTCGATCCAGATCGCCGACGGGACCCATTATTCGGCGGCCGTCCACCGGCATTATGGCCTCAAAAGCCTCTGCCGGGCCAGCTTCGCCCATTACGATACCCTGGACACAGCGCGTGCGTTCCTGGATTCACTGGGCAAGCTGATCCCAGATTAAACGCCGACCGCGAGCCGTCCGGCATCGTCTTGTGCTATAATACCGCGCGAAATGATCGCCGAGGCGGAACAAAAGGTCTATGACCTGCTGGCCGGTCTGGGCATTGCCTATGACCGTCACGAACATCCTCCCGTGTACACTGTGGAGGAAGCCGAACGCCACTGGGCCGGCATCAGCGGGGCTCACTGCAAGAACCTGTTTCTCCGGAACAAAAAGGGAAACCATCATTATCTCGTCATCCTGCCGGGCTCCAAGAAGGCCGACCTCCGCCGCCTGGAGAAACAGCTCAGCGAGGACCGGCTCAGCTTCGCTTCTCCGGAAAGACTTCTTCGCCGCCTCGGACTCCAAGCCGGCGCGGTCTCTCCCTTCGGGCTGATCAACGACCGCGACAAAGAAGTGAGGGTGGTCATAGACCAGGACCTGAGGACCTACAACCGGGTCAATTTTCATCCCAACGTCAACACCGCGACCGTCGGCCTGAGCTTTCCGGATTTTGAGAAGTTTCTGGCCGGGTGTGGCAACACGGTCCAATTCATAAGCCTCTAGGGGTCTCAATGAGATGGCGAGAGGAGGAAGGATGATCTCCGGCATTTCGATAGAACCTTTTCGAGGCGATCTGGAAGGGCTTGAGCGGATGGCCCACACTTCCTGGCGGGATGAATACGGGATCTCTTCGTTTCCCAACTTTTACAAGCCCGTCTTCCTCAAATACATATTCGGCCGGGTCGACGATAAGAACCTGCTCATGGCGGCCTACAAAGGCGATGAAATCGTCTCCTTTTTTGCCAACCTCCCTCACCGTTTCCATTTTCAAGGGGAGATCTATCGCGGCGCTTTGACTTGTATTCTCGTCACCCGCAGAGAGCAATTCCGGCAGGGCATCGCCGAGGCCATGATCCGTCAGACGCTCGACTACAACAAGAAAGTCCATTACGATTTCGCGCTGCTCACCCTCGAATCGGGGCACCGCTCGACCAAATTGGTTAAGAAACTGGAAATTGCGGGAGGGCCGCTCAGCTTCGTCAAGAAACAGCATGTCCTGGGAAGGATCCTTGACCTAGAGAAAGCCAATGTCTCCGAAGGATTGAAATGGTATGAACGTGCGGCCATCAAGCTCATGGGAGCTCATCTTCCCCCCAAACCCAGGGCAGGAATTCAACTCCGGGAGTACCGGCCGGAAGACATCGAGGACTGCCTGGCGCTCCTCAATCAATACCAGAACAGCGTGAGGCTGGCTCGCGTGTGGGACAAGGACGAGCTGGCCTGGGAGCTATTCTATCCAGATGTCGCCCAGACCCTGGTCTATGAGAAGGAAGGGAAAGTGAAGGGGCTGATCAATTTTATCTACTATGACCATCTCGGGAAAACGACGGAGCGCTGGGCCTGGTTCAACCACGTTGCCTTTCCCGGCCTGTCCCCGCCGGAGCGCTATGCCTTCATCCAGTCTTATCTGAGCTATGTCCGCGGCGCAGGCTGCATCGGGACGCTGGAGTGGACAAAGAAATATTATCCTGTCGGCGTCCTGTACCGATCCCGTTTTTTTCCCTACCCACGGTCGGTCAGCCTGTGGGCCTGGAACTTCAACCCCGAAGTCAAAATCGAGAATATCCCCGACGTCTACGAAGTTCAAATATGAGGGCCAGGAGAAATAGCGGCCTGTTCTGGAACGAAGATGACCTCCCCGCCCGTTTCCTTCTCCCGGCGCCTGTCAGTTCCCACCGCTATCTGATCGGCGGCCAAATCCGCTCTTGGATGGGAAAAACCGCTCCGGTCCTGTCTCCGATTTATGTGAGAAAATCAGGCCGGCTCCTGCGCAAAAACATCGGCTCCTACCCGCTCCTCGGCGGCCGGGAGGCTCTCGTCGCCCTGAGGGCGGCCAAGTCGGCCTTCGACGGCGGCAACGGCGCGTGGCCTTCGGTGACGATAACCCAGCGCGTCGACGCCGTGCGCCGATTCATGTCTCGCCTTGTCCGCAAGAAACGGGCCATTGTCCGGCTGCTGATGTGGGAGATCGCCAAGCCTTACAAGGAACTGGAGGACGAATTCGCCCGCACCCTTGATTATGTCGAGCAGGTGACCAACCGGGCTCTGGAGAAAGAAAAATATTACGCGACGGTGGCCCGCGAAAAGGGGATCCTGGGCATCACCCGGGATGAACCCCTGGGCGTCGCCCTCTGCATGGGGCCTTACAACTATCCACTTTTCGAGACCTTTTCTCTTCTGTTTCCGGCCCTGCTGATGGGCAACACGACAATCGTCAAGCCGCCCCGTTTTGGAGTCCTTTTCTTCGATTATCTGCTTGAAGACTTCGCCGCGTGTTTTCCGCCGGGAGCGGTCAATTGTCTCTTCGGCGACGGCCCGACCATCATCGAGCCGCTGATGAAAAGCGGGCAGGTCGATGTGCTCGCCTTTATTGGTTCGGCCCGAACGGCCAACCACTTGATCAACCTGCACCCGCGCAAGAACCGGCTCAAGAGTTTGCTCGGCCTCGGCGCCAAGAACGTGGCCGTCATCCTTCCCGACGCCGACCTCGAGACTACGGTCAAGGAATCCATCCTGGGCGCGCTGGCCTTCAACGGACAACGCTGCGCCGCGCTCAAGATGTTCTTTGTCCACGAAGATTATCTTGAGCTCTTTCTTAAAGCCCTGGAAGAAGAGCTTAAGAGGATCAAGATCGGCATGCCCTGGGAGGAGGGAGTCCGGATCACCCCGCTCGCGGATGTCGAACGGGTCGGTTATCTTGAGCTAATGGTCGCTGACGCTTTGCGCCTGAGTGCTAAGATTGTCAACGCGGGAGGCGGGCGGCCCTTCAAATCGGTCTATTATCCAACCATCCTTTGCCCCGTAACCCCCCGGATGAGAATTTATCACGAAGAGCAGTTCGGGCCGGTCATGCCCGTGGTTCCCTTCAAGAACATCAAGGTGCCAGGTGACTATATTGTGAAGTCGCCCTTCGGGCAACAGGCGAGTATCTTCGGAGGGGACGCCACGGAGATCCGCGGCCTCGTCAACCTGATCAAAAACCAGGTCTCCAGGATCAACATCAATACCAAGTGCCAGCGCGGCCCGGATGTTTTTCCTTTTGCCGGCCGGAAGGATTCGGCCAAGGGCGATTTCTCCGTCTCAGGGATCCTCGACGCTTTCTCCGCCAAATCCATCCTTGCCGCCCGGGAAAATCCTTGGAGCAAGCGATTGTTTCGAAAACTGGGGGACGTTCCCCAAGGGGACACCCTCCGTCCAAAAAACTGCAAATAGTAACTGGTAAGTAGCAGGGGGTAAGTCGCAAAAAAGAGAATTTGACCTTTAGACGCGAGGAAAAAAATCAATCAGCTTGATTGATGATGCCAAAAATCTCTTCCGCGTTTTTGGCGCTCAAAAGACGCTGCCGGACACTTTCGTTTTTCATGAGGCTCGAGATGAGCGATATGACTTTCAAATATTCATCCACGCACCGCGCCGGCGCGAGGACGAGAAAAAGAAAATGGACCGTGTTGCCGTCCAGCGCTTCAAAATCCACGCCTTTGCGGCTTCGGGCAAAAACGAGTTCGATTTTCGGAACGACCTCCGTTCTCACGTGAGGGAGAGCCAGACCGTACCCCAGCCCCGTGCTCGTCAGGGCCTCCCTCTCGAGCACGGCCTGAAACACCTCCGGGGCTTTTTCAGCCGGGATCATGCCTCGATCAGTCATCATCTTGACCAGAAATTCGATGGCCGCCTTCTTATCCTCGGCCTCGACATCCGCCGCGATTTGGGAGATCGGAAGATACTTGGTAATCTTCATTTTACAGGATCTTTCTTAACTCACTCTCTGTTTCCCGAGTCGTCATGGCAATCACCGTGTCTTGGGCCATGATAACCGAATCGCCCTTGAGCAGCATCGCTTCGCCGTTTCTAATCGCGGCGATGAGGAGCACGTGAGAAGGCAACCCCAGGTCTTTAACCTGACGATTGACGGCAGGGGAGGATTCGTAGATCTCGGCCTGGACGATCTCGAGGTTTTTGAACGTGAGGAGCGGCATCAGAATGTCGATATTGAGCCTGTGGCCGATGAGGGTGCTGATGTACGTCGTGGTGTTGATAGTCAGGTCCACACCCAGGCTCTTGAACAGCTCCTCGTTCTTAGGGTCATTGATAACGGCCAGAGTTTTTGGGACGCAAAAAAGGAGTTTGGCCAGCTGGCAGCTGACGAGATTTTGCTCATCTCGGCCAGTGACAGCGATCAACAAATCCGCGCGGCTCGCTCCTACATATTTCAGGCAGCCGACTTCGCATCCGTCTCCGTGAAAAACGGCCTCCCCCAGTTCCTTGGTCAGGATATTGTATTTCGTCCTGTTCCTTTCGATGAGAAGCACTTCATGGGTTTCCGCGATCAGTGCCTTAGCCAGGTTGTAGCCGATTTTGCTTGCTCCGACAATGATGATATACATCGCCTGCTCTCCGCCCTTCAGGTCTTCTCGGATGTGAGCCCGAGCTCCTTGAGGATCATCCCCAGTTCAATTTCGCTCGGGCAAATCGTCTGCAGCCCCAGGTCGCGGTAAGCCCCGGCCTTGATAGGGTCACGGATGCGGACGAGGACTTTTTCTCGGCCGAAGCGCTGGCGGACAAGCTGGCCGGCCATCAAATTGGCGATGTCATCCGAAGTCAGGGCAACGACCAGGTCGGCTGAGTCCAAACCCGCTTCTCTTAGGATTTCTTCGTCCGTGATCTGTCCGCTCACCTGATGCCCCGGAAACGTCTCATCCAGAGCGGTAAAGGAATCGGGGTTGGCGTCTACGACCGTCACCTCCCATTTTTGCCCGGAGAGAAAATTGGCCAGCATGGACCCGACACGGCCGCAACCCAAGATCACTGCTTTCATCAATCCTCCTCCCGACTATTCTACCCGCCTGTCGAGGATAACTTCACACGGGGCTCGGCGCAGGACAGCCTCGGACGTCCGCCCGATAATCTTTTCAGGCTGGCCTGTGATCGGCCGAATCCCCATAACAATCAGGTCAGCATCTTCCTCTTTGGCCAGCCGGATGATTCCCTCTCCGACATTTCTGGCTCTCTCGACTCTCGCCCGGAACGGCAGGTTGCTGTGCTGGACGATCCCTGTCCCGCGGTCGACGGCTTCTTTGGCGATCGTCTCGGCTTTTTCCATGTTGGCGTTTAAGGGCAAAGTGAACGGGATTTCGATAACATAAGTGACGAGGATCTCCGCGTTCTGTTTCTCACCGAGGCGGCAGGCCAGTTCCACGGCTCGTTCCGCATAGCTTGTGCCGGTCGTGGGAACGATTATTTTTTTGATCGCGGAAATGGCGACCCGTGCCTTGGCCGCCGAGAGAGAGATTTGAGCCGGGGGATGGAGCATCCACCAGAGAATGGTAGACATGCACCCGCAAAAAACAACGGCCAGCAGGATTCCCAAAACGGTCAATTGCGGGGCGGGATTCACGGATTCCTCTTCCTTTTTTCTCCAAGCAATTTCATCGTCAAGGCTAGTGCCCGACCGGTCAATGAGCAACTTTAGCACAGACAAATTTTTTTGTAAACCCCCGATAGAATTGACATTTTTTATGATTTGACTATAATCAACCACGAATTTCGGGCCTCCTAAGGCCCTCTCCTTGAATGGCCGAGAAAAGGCATTCCTTTTAAAAGATGACGAATAACCCTCAACCGGAGTCGGCGCAAAAACTCCGGCGCGACGTCACGATCTGGGGGTCTTTCATGTGGGGGTATGCCGACGTCGGCGCCGATATCTATGTGGCTTTGGGACTGGTGATCGGTGCCGCCCAGGGCGCCGCACCCCTCGCTTTTGCCCTGGCCGGGTTGGTCTATATCATGATCGGGCTGGCCTTCACGGAACTGGCTTCCTCTTACCCGGTGGCCGGCGGAGGCCAATATTATTCGCTCCGGGGTCTGGGCGATTTCAGCGGATTCCTCGCCGGCTCCGCTCTCCTCCTCGACTACACGATCGACATCGCGTTGTTTGCCACCGCGTCCACAGGTTACCTTAACTTTTTCTTGCCCTACTTCGGAATTACGCTGGCCAAATTCGCTGTGAACATTGGGCCTTTCCATAACGTCAATCTCCTCTGGCTCATCGAAACCATGGTCATGATCATATTCTTGGGCTGGCTGAATGTCCGAGGAATCCGGGGATCCTCGAAAATGAATGAGGTCATCGGTTTGATGGACTTGGTCATGGAGATGTCGATCGTGACCTTCGGGTTCATTTTGGCCTGGCGCCCGGAATTGCTCATGGATCAGTGGAAACATCAATTTCCGAGCACGAAACAGTTTATGTACGGATTCTCCCTGGCCATCATTTCCTTTGTCGGGTTGGAAAGCATCTCCCAGGCGGCGCAAGAGACGCGCAGGCCGGCGACGGTCATCCCCCGGACGTCCCTCGCACTGATATTCACCGTTTTTATATTGGCGGTCAGCTTTTCTACGGTTGGTCTCGGCATCCTTCCCTGGCAGGAATTCCGGGTTCATGAATCGGACCCCGTGGCCTACCTTGCCTCTCACATTCCCTATCTGGGGATAATAGCCGGGCCCTTTGCGGCCTTTTTGGGGGCGACAATTCTTTTCATCTCGTGCAATACGGGAGTCATGGGAGACTCGCGGCTCATCTATTCGATGAGTCACTTCAAGTTGGTCAGCAAATGGTTCAGCCACGTTCACCCCAAATACCATACCCCGAGCAATGCCATCATCGGCTTCGGTTGGGTCGGACTTGTCCTGACCACGATTGCCTTTTTGACCCCTCGCGTCTTAGATACCCTGGCCAACCTCTATGCCTTTGGCGCAACGTTTGGCTATATGCTGGTTTTTATTTCGCTCATCCGTTTACGGTTTCTGGACCCCTACTCGCCACGGCCCTACAGAGTTCCGCTCAATATCAAGTGGCACAGACGCAAGGACGGTGTCGTAATCCAGATTCCCATCCTCGGTTTTATCGGATTTATCGGGGTCGCCAGCATTTTTTCCACGGTTGTGATTACTCATCAGATCGGCAGGATCGTGGGACCGCTATGGCTTCTCATCTGCTTGGCCTATTACGTGGTTTACCGGCGCCGCAATAAGATGCCTGTTTTCCGAAGCAGTCCGCGCGATTGGGAACAGGAACAGATAGACGTGCTCACGAGCGCGGAAGAATATAAATCGCTTGAAGAATACAAGCAGGCGCTCGTCCAGCGCGATAAAAAGCGCGGGGTAAAATCCCGCTGGGAAGAAAAAGCCTAAAATGCCTAGCCGGCCCAGACGGCCAATCCCGCCTCCCCAGAAGTTGGCGCTCACAGACATCATTCACATAATCTTTGCTATTTTGATGATTCCCCTAGGCCTCATTATTTTGTATCGGACTGTGACGACGATAAAAACCGTCACCGGCTGGTTGGTCGGCGCGGCATTATTGATGTTCGGAGTCTATAGGCTTTATATGGCTTACACTCGCTACAGAATGCTTCCGCAACGCCGGACCAAGACCTAGCAACCTTTATTTTTTTCCCTCTATTTTTTTGCTATAATTGGAACCCTGAGGAGGGCCCATGATCAAACCTGTTTTGAAGGTCATACCGGCGCTCATGCTTACTCTTGCTCTTGGGTCTCCCGCCGTCCACGGAGCCGGGCAAGCCCAGGACGCACCTGCCGCGCCCGACAAGTTCGTCACCGGGGAATGGCTCGCCGCGAACCTGACGAATCCAAATATCAGGATAGTGGACCTGCGAGAAGATGTCCGAAGTTACTGGGAATCGCACCTCCCCGGCGCGGTTTACATCGACTCTCCGTCTCTGCGCTGGTCCGACAGGGGAGTGCCGGGGAAGCTTATGACAGCACGGGGATTGGCCCTCCTTCTGGGCGAAATGGGTATCGGCCCGAACACCCAGGTCATCGTTTACACGGAGATCAACAATTACCGAGGGACCTACCTCATCTGGGCGCTCGATTACATCGGCCACAAGTCATCTGCGATTCTCATGGGCGGATTCGATGAATGGAAAAAGAACAGCCGGCCGGTCACCCAGGATTATCCCTCCATTGCTCCCATAGAGTACCGACTTCCCTCCAAGCTCCACGAGGAAGTGCGGGCGACACTCCAAGAGGTCAAGGGACGCAATCCCGACGCGACCGTTCTCCTCGACGTCCGGACCTATGACATGTACTCGGGAGAAAAAGGCCCCTGGAAAAGAAAAGGCCACATCAAGGGGGCCATCCACCATCTCTGGGCGGCCGACCTCAAAACGGACGGGAGTTGGATTCCCTCCGGACCCCTGACCAAAATCTATGCTGAAATCGGAGTGACGTCTGATAAGACCGTCTACGTTTCCTGCAGCCAGGGCCTGATGGCTTCCCATGTCTACTTTACGTTGCGCTATGTCCTGGGGTTCCCAAAAGTAAAAAACTACGACGGGAGTTTTAGTGAGTGGTCTACCCATGACGAACTCCCCGTCGAACAAACCGGAAAAAAATAAATAAGCCAAAGGAGGGAGGAATGTTTAAAGAATTCAAAGAGTTCGCTATGCGTGGTTCCGTGCTTGACATGGCCGTCGGCATCATCATCGGCGCCGCGTTCGGAGCCATCATCGCCTCATTCGTCACCGACATCCTGATGCCGCCCATCGGCCTGCTTCTCGGCCACGTGGATTTTTCGAACCTCTTCATCACGCTCGCACAGGGAAAGGTCGCCGGCCCCTATGACTCACTCGCCGCCGCCCAGGCCGCAGGAGCCGTAACCTTTAACTACGGCCTGTTCATCAACAAAGTCATCAGCTTCCTCATCGTGGCTTTCGCCATCTTCCTGTTCATCCGCGCCATGAACCGGCTGAAAAGAAAAGAGGCCCCTGCGCCGGCTGCCGCACCGACATCAAAGGATTGTCCTTACTGCTTGATAGCCATCCCGCTCAAAGCCGTCCGATGTCCTCACTGTACATCTGAGTTGAAATCATAAACAGAGTGAGCCGTGAGCTGTGAGCCGTGAGCAGTAAGAACATCAAGACTCACACAATCTAAAAGCTCAGAAATCAATCTCCTTACTAGGGAGGTGTGTGGTGGGCAAAGTATCTAGAACCCTGGGCACTATTTTCTCAATTCTGATCGCAACGAACTTTGCGTTTCTATACCCAAAATCCTCAGATAGGACGGAGAAAAGAAGTTCTTTGCGCCCTACGCCTAATTCGGTACTCGTTACCGAGGAGAAGGGTGGCCCCTCGGGGAACGTCCCCCAGTTCAATCCACGCTCCTACACAGCCTACCTCATCGGGCATGCCCACATCGATCTGGCCTGGCAATGGCGTTGGGAGGAGACGGTCCGTGACGTTGCGACCCACACCTTTCTCGGTACCCTCTCTGCGATGGACAAGCTCCCCGGGCTCACGTTTGCCCAGTCCCAGGCTGCTCTCTATGAAGCCATGGAGCGTGACTACCCTGACCTCTTCGCCCGAATTCGCTCCCGCATCCTCCAGGGCACCTGGGCTCCGGTCGGAGGGATGTGGGTCGAGCCCGACCTCAACATGCCCGACGGAGAATCCCTGGCCCGCCAGCTTCTCTACGGCAAACGATATTTCCTGGATAAATTCGGCGTCGATGTCCAGGTCGGCTGGAACCCGGATTCTTTCGGCCACAACTGGCAGCTTCCCCAGCTCCTCCGCCTGGCCGGCATAACTTCCTATGTCTTCGGAAGGTGCGCACCTCCTCCTGATCCCACACACTTTTCCTTCTGGGAGGGCATGGATGGCTCCCGCATCCTCTCCTATGTTCCCCCCGGCTGGTATAACGTCAGCCTTCAGAACGGAGTCCGCGATATCATCAAGGCTGCTTCAAAGAACACCGATATCAAAGACTTCATGCTCCTTTACGGCGAGGGCGACCATGGCGGAGGTCCCCGCGACTCCGACTTAGAGGCAGTGGCCAAATACCGAAAAGACAAGAACCAGCCGAAACTGGAGTTCGTCGTGCCCACGGATTTCTTTAGGAGGGTCGAAGCCGCGCCTTCCTTCTCGAACGTCCCGACCGTCAAAAAAGAGCTGAACTTCACCTTTCCCGCCTGCTATACGACCCTGGCCGGCGTCAAAAAGAATAACCGCCTCGGCGAGAACCTCCTCTTGACAGCTGAGAAATTCTCCGCTTTGGCCTTCCATTCCGAGTTCCGGGATTATTATCCCGAACGGGATATTGATGAAGCCTGGAAAATCATCCTCCGCAATCAATTCCATGACATCCTGGACGGCTCGAGCATCGGGCCGGTTTACGAAGAAGCCTCCGGCTATTACAGAGAGGCGTTCGAGCGCGGACAGCGCGCGCTCGATTTTTCACTCGAGGCCATCACCAACATGATCGACACGAGAGGGGAAGGGATTCCGCTCGTCGTCTATAACCCTCTCTTTTGGGAAAGGACGGATGCCGTGACAACCGAGGTGGTGCTCCCTCGAGAGCTGGATAGGGGATCGCTCAAGCTCATGGATCCGGCCGGCGCCGAAACTCCGCTCCAGATCCTTGAAAAGCGTGACGAAAGCGATAAAATAACCTATAAAATCGCCTTCATCGCTTTGCGAGTCCCATCGTTCGGCTACAAGGTTTATCATCTTCGCTCCGTTCCCTCCTCTGTCACCGAACTCAAATCGTCCTTTTCAGCCTCAGCGACCTCCCTCGAAAACGAATATTTCCGCCTTGCCGTCGACCCCAATACAGGATGGATTACAAGCCTCTTTGACAAACGGGCCGGCCGCGAAGCCCTCTCCGCGCCTGGGAACATCCTCCAGGCGATTGTCGACCGGCCTGAATCCATGTCGGCCTGGGAGCTGGGCCTGAAAGAGACCCTGGGCAATATCGGCGACCCGGCCTTGACCGTACCTCCGGTCATCGAGCTCCTCGAAGCGGGGCCCGTCCGTGCGGTCCTGCGCGTTAAGAATGTCTTCCGCGCCTCGACCTTTACCCAAGATCTGATCCTTTACGCCGGTATTCCGCGGGTCGACTGCCGGGTCCGGCTCGACTGGCAGGAGCGCAACCTCATGATCAAGGCGGCGTTCCCGGTCAACGCCAAGAATGAAACCGCGACCTTCGAGATCCCTTATGGCGCGATCACCCGCCCGACCGACGGAACCGAGGTTCCCGCCCTCAGGTGGATCGATGTCTCGGATGCTTCCGGCTCCTACGGCGTGAGCCTTCTCAACGACTGCAAGTACGGCTTCGATGTTAAGGGAGATACGATGCGCCTTTCGATCATCCACGGCGCCACCGGTCCGGACCCCGAAGCCGATCGTGGCAGCCACGACCTGCTCTATTCGCTTTATCCTCACTCCGGCACTTGGAAGGAAGCGCAAACCGTGCGGCGTGGTTATGAGCTGAATAATCCGCTCCTTGCCCGTACAGCCATGGTGCATGAGGGTCCGCTGCCCCAGGAGAAGGCCCTTGTCCTTGTTGAGCCGGAAAACGTCGTTATCTCAGCACTGAAAAAAGAGATGGGCTATGGAAATAACGGCCTCATTCTTCACCTCTATGAAACGCAGGGCAAGAAGTCGGATGTCCGGATCACCTTTCCGTGGCCTGTGACAGCCCAGGAAACAGACCTCATCGAACGCCCCCTGGGGACTGTACCCGATAGGGGACTGCCCCCTTCGACCGACATAAAAACCGACCCCATAACCAAGACCATCTCCTTTACCCTAAGCCCCTATCAAATAAAGATAATCAGGATTGCGCGCTAAGTTTTTCTTGACCTCCGCCGGGCGGGCTTTTATTATTGAGCTAACACACATGACCACTGAACTCATCTTAAAGTTTCTCGGCATCTTTTTGGGGGTCCTCGCTCGGGCCATTATCCCTTGGTTGAGGAAACTTCGAGAAGGCAAGGTGCGCCGTTTTAGAAAGGGCTATATCTATTCAGCCATAAGTTCCATTATCCTGGGCTTTTTCATCACGCTCCTCATCTTTCCTCAATTTGTGGCAACAGGGGTCGGAGCGTCGGCCCCATCCCTCGAATCTTTGCTCAAGCTCTTCTGCCTGGCCTTCGGCTTTGGTTTTGGCTGGCACGCCATCGTCTCAGAAGCCGCCAGCTGGGCCGGAGCGTTCAGAGAGCCCATCGAACCTGCCCAAGAATAGGCGATTGGCGCTTTTTATTGCCGGGCCATCAAAAACGAAGAAGCTTGTTAATGAAACTCGGTCTTGCGTGAAAAGGATGTTGACATTTATCTGCAACTTATAATATAAAATTTCGACTCCCTAGCGGTTTGTCGACGAGGAAAAGTTGGTATGGCGGGTTCGCTTTTTCTTGAAGTAGCCAAGGTGTCGTTTTCTTTTTTGTTGCCCTTTCGTTCCGCCTCGTTGACCTGCCGCCCTCATATCGCTCCAGCCAATGTGATAAGATCTTGCTGGACGAAAGGACTAGTAGATGGGCAGGAAAAGGGTATTCTCCCGAGCAGATCATCACGATGCTCCGAGAGGCGGAGGTCCTCCTCAGTCAGGGGACCAAGGTTACTGAGGTATGCCGCAAGCTGGGGGTGAAAGAGCAGACTTACTACCGCCGGAGGAAGGAGTACGGTGGAATGAGGGTCGATCAGACCAAACGCCTCAAGGAGCTCGAGCAAGAGAACGCGAGGCTGAATTCGACCCAGCGGCATGTACGAAAGTTCCCCAAACTCTACATTGAGCCCGGAAGCTCTTGGGAAAATGGCTATGTTGAATCTTATATCGGGAAGCTTCGGGATGAGCTCCTCAATGGGTTGATCCTGGATACCTTGATGGAGGCTAAAGTTCTTGTCGAAAGCTGGCCAAGGGAATACAATCGCATTAGGCCGCACGGTTCCTTAGGCTACAGACCGCCGGCTCCTGAGGCGTATGAGATTAATAAATTCACTCTAGGGGTGGTCCATTGAGCGGGGGCAGGTCAATGTGGGGGGTCGTCCTGAAGAGGAAATGGACGATCATCTTTATAGCGCTCATCGTGTTCGCGACCGTGACGATCGCTTCGTTCTTGATCAGGACGACTTATACGGCCAAAGGGACGCTGCTCATCGAAAAAGAGCCGAATATCCTGAGCTTTGAACAAATCTTCCAGATCGAAGCCTTTAACGACGATTACTTCCAGACCCAGTATAAGCTGCTGCAGAGCCGGACAGTAGCCGAGAACACTATCGAGAATCTGAAACTCTATGAGAATGAAAACTTTCTGGGACGACTCAAGAAAGACGCCAAAGCGTCGGATAAAGACAATCCTGTCTTCAAGGAGAAACTGATCGAGGCGTTGCTCAAGAGGGTGGCTGTCAATCCCATCAGGCAGACCCGGCTCGTCGAGGTCGCTTTGAGAGATCACGACCCTCAGTTCGCGGCCGATACCTTGAACGCTCTTTTCGATGCTTTTATAGATATGAACATCCAAAAAAAATACTTGGCCACCGAGCAGGCGAGCGAATTCTTGACCAAACAGATTGCCGGCGTCAGGGCGGAGATCGAAGAGAGTGAACGGAAATTCGGTGAATACGGCGCCCAGAAGAATATCATCGCCCTAAGTGATAAAGAAACAACGATTATCGAGAAGCTGGGAGGGCTCAACCGGGCCCTGACCGAGGCCCAGATCGACCGGGTGAAAAAAGAGTCCTATTACAATGAAATTAAGAATTTCTCGACGGACTATATTCCGGAAGCGGTGAACAATCCCTTGATCCAAAAACTCCGGGAAGACTATGTCAAGTTAAGCAGAGAATATTTAAAAAAACAGGATCGATTCAAACCCGATTATCCCGAGATGCAGCGGCTGAAGACAGAGCTCGAGAGCGCCAAGTCATCCCTGGCCAATGAGACAGAAAACCTGGTCAGGGCGGCGTACGCAGACTATCAGGCAGCCCTCGCCAAGGAAAAATCCCTGCAAGACGTGTTCAATAATCAGAAGGAAGAAGCCATTCAGCTCAACAGCAATGCCATTCTTTATAACAGCCTGAAGATCGAAATAGAGAATAAGAAGAGTCTCCTGGAGTCACTGCTCAAGCGGCATAGCGAGACGGATGTTTCGGCCAGATTGAAGAACTTGCGGACCTCGAATGTCTGGATCGTGGACCGGGCGGCCATCCCGCTTTATCCCTCGAGCCCCAAGAAGAAATTGAACATGCTTCTTGGGCTCATCATCGGGCTGTTGGGAGGGCTGGGGTTGGCCTTCGTGCTTGAATACATGGACAATTCGGTCAAGACCTTTCAGGATGTAGAGAAGAGCACAGGGCTCCCCGCTCTGGGGGTCATCCCGGCCTTCACCCCAAACGGGGCAAACAAGGTCCAGGTCAAGGAAAAACCCAAGCTTTTTGAGGTTAAGATCAAAGACGACAAGAAGAGGAAAAGCAGACGTGACTCAAGCCGATGGCTTCTCGGGGAATCAATAGCTGAAAAAAGGGCGGTTCCAGAAACAAGCGCCGCAGGCCCTGTCGAAAAAGCCGGAGGAGAAATACCAGAGATCAAACTGCCTGAGATTAGATCGATCGAACTCATCACCCTTTTCTTGCCGAAATCAGATATCTCAGAGCACTACCGGTCCGTCAGGACGACGCTTTTCCTCTCCGCTTCCGATTCTAAGCGCAGGTATCTCGCCGTGTCCAGCGCGCTTCCGGAGGAGGGAAAAACCGCAACCATTTCGAATCTTGCAGTCGCCTTAACCCAGGCCGGAAAAAAAGTCCTCCTTGTGGACGCCGATCTTCGGAAACCGAAACTCCACAGGATTTTCAAGATCACAAATCAGGACGGCCTGGCAGATTATTTGACCGCGACGATCCCTCTCAGTCAGCTTGTGAAAATAACACAGGTTCCGAATCTTTATCTGATCAACGCGGGTCTTGTGCCTCCCAATCCTGTTGAGCTGCTGGGCTCGGCGAAGATGACCGATCTCATTAACACGATGAAACTGTACTTCGAGTACATATTATTCGACACCCCTCCTCTGTTGACTCTATCGGACGCGCTTGTGCTGGGGCCGAAGATCGATGGGGTGATATTGGTGGCATGGGGAGGGAAGACGTCGCGCGACGCGCTCAAACGGGCCAAAGAAAAGCTCGACCTTCACCAGATCAGGTGCGCCGGCGTCATCATCAACAACATCAGCCTGGAAGATCACGATTATTATTTTATGAAGCATTATTATCACTATGATGAGAAGACAGAGAAAAAAAGTGAGGTTTAACGCAAGCCGCTAGCGGCATAATTACCCGCCTTTCCATCCCACCGTTCTGAGACTTCTTTCCTCCGACTTGCCCAGGTCTGACAACGGGCTTTTTTCATTGAAAAATCGTCAATAAGTGTCACATTGCGACAAAAAGTGGCATAACGAACTGCCGAAAGCGCCAGTCTGATTTTTTTATCGCTTATTATCAACGAGTTACAAAGATGGGGGTTGGCATAGGAATTGCTAATATTTTAAAGTGGCCCAATGACGGATCAGAGCGTCATCGACAAGAGAAGGCACCGGGCGGTAGCTTACCTAGCCGTTCGTAACAAAAATCGGCGGAGGTCGCCGGAGTTCAGGGATAGGCAGACGCCGCGTGCTACGTATTAGGCAAGTCGTGGAATTCCCGTGACAGGGCTCAATAAGTTGACAAGAACGCATGTTTGGGTATAGATATATTGGAGGGAGGGAGCTTTCATTAAAGCGGGGTACCAACAGAATCGTCGTAGTGTTTTGGAGCAAATTTAGCATACTATGAACTTTATCGTATTGGGAATCAGTCATAAGACAGCCCCGGTGGAGATCCGGGAAAAGTACTCCATAAAAGAAGAAGATTTGCCGGCGGCCTTGAACGCGCTCAAGAATATCGAAGGCGTCTTAGAATGCGCGATTCTTTCAACCTGCAATCGCATTGAAATCTATGCGCTCACTTTGGCTGATGATATCGAAGATATCAAGGATTTTTTATTAAAGAGAAGTGACCTCTCGAATCCAATGGACGAACAGCACCAGAGTTGGATTTACACGTTCGAGAAAGAGAAGGCGCTCGAGCACCTCTGCAGGGTCTCATCGGGCTTGGATTCGATGGTCCTTGGTGAGCCCCAGATTTTCGGCCAAATGAAAGACGCATACAATTTGGCTATTGATCTGGGAACGGCGGGATCCGTTTTCCGAAGTCTTTTCCCGCAGATCTTTAGCGTGGTAAAAAAGGTTCGTTCGCTTACGAATATCGGACACAGCAACGTTTCGGTGAGTTCCGTTGCCGTCGGCCTGGCACGCAAGGTTTTTGACGGCATTCAGGGAAGAAGCGTCATGATCCTGGGCGCGGGAGAAATGGGAGAGCTCACGGTCAGAAACCTTCTGAGCCAGGGTGTGAAGAAGGTGTACGTCACCAATAGAACCTTTGAGAAGGCCGTGACGCTCGCAGAAACGTTCGATGGCATCCCGGTCATGCTCTATGAATTTTCGGAATACCTGCCGAGCGTGGACATCTTGATCAGCTCCATCAACGCGGAGGGATATGTCATCAAACGTGATCAGGTGGCTGAAACACATCCCCTTCGGAACAAGAGACCCCTGCTTATTATAGACATCTCGGTGCCGCGGAGCGTGGATCCGGATGTGGCGCGGCTTGAAAACCTCCATTTATACAACATTGACGATCTGAAGTCGGTTGCCGAAACAAATCTTTCGATAAGGACCGAAGAAGCAATAAAGGCCAACCAGATGATCAAAGAATACGCTCTGACGATGCTGAACAAGCTGAACGCGGATGAAATCGTTCCCGCGATTGTCTCTTTAAGAGATAAGGCTGAGGAGATACGCGAGCAGGGATATGAGAAGCTCATAAACTCCTTGAATTTCCCCGAAGATCAAAAGAGCCAAATTGAAAACTTCAGCAAATCCATCGTTAAACAGATCGTCCACCAAACCATCGTAAAAATGCGTGAACACGCTAACCTCCTGCGATACAAATGAATGACTAAAACATAATGGATGGCTTGCATGAGTTTAGAGTTCGATAGGTCAAAACAACTTTTCGATAGGGCGTTGTCTTTAATCCCAGGAGGCGTCAACAGTCCTGTGCGCGCGTTCAAGCACGTCGGCGGCACTCCCATATTCTTGGAGAACGCGGCCGGGAGCCAGATCACTGATGCAGACGGGAATCGCTACGTGGATTTCTGCCAGTCCTGGGGTCCGCTCATTCTGGGTCACGCCCATCCGCAAGTGGTTGAGGCTGTCGCGAGAACGGCAAAAGACGGACTCTCCTACGGCGCCTGCCATCGCCGCGAAGTCCAGATCGCCGACCTCATCCTATCCGGGTTTAGAAACTTCGAGCGCATCAGGCTCATGAGCTCAGGGACAGAGGCCGTGATGACGGCTCTGCGCCTCGTTCGCGGGGTAACGGGACGAGAGTTCGTTATGAAATTCGAAGGAGGATATCACGGCCACTCAGACAGTATGCTTGTCAAAGCGGGGTCAGGGCTGGTTACCCAGGGCATAGCTAGCTCAGCGGGTGTTCTTTCCGAGGTCGCTCGGGCAACTCTGGTGGCGCCGTTCGATGACGAAGAGGCAGTGGACCTGCTGTTCAAACAGCACGGAGGCCGCCTAGCCGCGGTCATCATCGAACCTTTGCCGGCCAATAACGGACTCCTCGTTCAGCGCAGGCAGTTTCTCGAGTTTCTCCGGAAGATCACGCAGAAGTTTGGGGCCCTGTTGATCTTTGACGAAGTGATATCCGGCTTCCGCCTTCATTTTGGGGGCTACGGTCAAATGGTCGGAATCGAGCCGGATCTAGTGACTCTTGGCAAAGTGGTCGGCGGAGGAATGCCGATCGGCGCGGTCATGGGCAAAGCTGACATTATGGATGCGCTCTCCCCCCGTGGCGCGGTCTATCAAGCCGGGACCCTCAGCGGTAACCCCGTCTCGCTGGCAGCCGGAATCGCCACCCTGAAGTTATTAAAAGCCGAGCCTATTTACGAGAAGCTCGAAGCTCTGGGCGGGCATTTCGAGGCAGGCTTGAAGCAGGGAAATTTGCCTTATGCCAGGGCACAGCGTGTGGGTTCTATTATATGGCTCTATCTAGATAAAGGGGTATTCCCCCGTAGGCACGATACCATTTCAGGGAAGGCCATAGAACGGTTCAGAAAGATCTATTGGAACTTGATAGAGGACGGGTACTATCTGCCGCCTTCGGCTTACGAAGTGTTGTTCATCAGCTCGGCTCACACGGCTGAGGAGGTGGGAGGGCTGGCCAGGAGCATCGCGAGGAACTTAGAGGCGGAGGGCTGATGCCCGAACGGGAAATATGAAATGAAGAAATATCTCAGATTCCTACTTGGCCTGAGGAAATATCTTAAGAACAGGGTCAGTCCTGAGGTGGCACTGGAAGAAGCCAGAAAGATTCTGCGCGAACGTTTGTCCCGACGCCAGGAGAATTTCCTTAGACTCCTGGAGAGGGCAGTTTTCCAGAACCCCAAAAGCCCATATCTTCCGCTTCTCGATAACCGCAAAATCGGTTTCGAAGATATCAAGAAATGGGTTGGAACCGACGGGATAGAAGCGACTCTGCTCAAACTGCAGACTGAGGGGATCTACTATACGGTCGATGAGTTTAAAGGCAAATCGAAGCTTCATAGAAATGGGTTGGATTTCGAAGTTAAAGAAAAATCCTTCGATAACCCGTTCGTCTCCACCGCATATGAGGTCCGAAGCGGAGCCACACGCAGCGCGGGAACCCGAATCCGAATAGACTATGATTATCTTGTCCAGAGGTCTCTTTACGACGCATTCATCCTTAATCTGCACGACTCGCTTATGAGCCCAATCGCTAACTGGTTCCCTGTGTTTCCGGGGGCCCCGGGGATCAACTCTTCCCTGCGCTTCGCCCGGATTGGGAACCCGCCGAAACGTTGGTTTTCTCAAGTCGAAAAAAGCAACCTCAAGGTGAACTGGGAAAAGCGCTGGGGAGTAAACTATATTTTCTTCATGTCCCGCCTTTCGGGCGTTCCGTTGGCCAGGCCCGAGTATGTCAGCCTGAACAACGCCCACGAGATTGCTAAATGGGCGGCCACGACGCTCAATGAATATCCCAATTGTGTAGTCTACACCTTCGCCAGCTCAGCCGTGAGGGTCTGCATTGCCGCACAGGAGGCGAACCTAAACATCAAAGGCACACGATTTCTCGTAACCGGCGAACCCCTCACGCCGCAGAAAAAAAACGAAATTGAGGCCACCGGAGCCCGCGCAGTCCCGATCTACGGTATTTCTGAGGCGGGCATCATTGCGGCCGGGTGCACGCAACAACATCCTGACAGTGACGATTGTCATTCCCTGATGGATACCACCGCTATCATCAGCCATCGGCTGAAACCATCGTTATCCGAGACGGAAGTGGATTCGTACTTGTTTACTTCGCTTCTCTACGAGTCGCCCCGGATCCTGCTGAACGTGGGAATGGGAGATTACGGGACGCTCCGAATAGAGCCCTGCTCATGCGAATTTAGCAAATTGGGCTTCGATACCCATCTGGCCCGGATCCATAGCTATGAAAAGCTGACCGGAGAGGGAGTGACCTTTGTCGACACGGACTTGATCCGTATCATCGAGACCGAACTGCCGACAAGATTTGGCGGACAGAGCACGGATTATCAGCTCCTGGAGGAGGAGGATGCTCGAGGGCTCACCAGACTGAGGCTGCTCATCAGTCCTCGTATTGGGGCCGTTGATGAACAGGCCCTCGCAGAAACGTTTATCCAGCTCCTGAGAGTGGGCGAGTGCAGCCCGGAATCCTGGGCTCAGTCCGGGTCCGAAATGTGGGCCCAAGCTCGGACCCTGCGCGTTAAACGCGAGTATCCCGTGCCAACGAGAAGCGGAAAGATATTACCTTTCCACATTGTCAAATTGTCCTGAAGGCAATCATTCAACATAAAACAAGGAGGAATCTATGGGCTTTCCAATTCAGAGAATGCGAAGATTACGAAGAAACGAAACGATCAGGAACATGGTCAGAGAGAGCAGAGTATCTGTCGCTGACCTTATCTATCCCATGTTTGTCACTCACGGCAGAGGCGTCAAAAAAGAGATAGAGGTGCTGCCCGGCAACTACCATCTCTCTGTCGACCGGCTTGAAGAGGAGGCGAGGGCCGTTTATGACCTTGGAATCCCCGCGGTTATACTCTTCGGCCTTCCAGGGAAACGCGACGAGGCAGCTTCGGAAGCATACGATCCAAAGGGGATCGTCCAGGTGGCGATCAGACGCCTCAAAAAGAGTGTGCCGGACCTTGTCGTTGTAACCGACGTTTGCCTGTGTGAATATACGCCGCACGGTCACTGCGGTATTATGAAGGACGGCTACCTCCAGAACGATCCCAGCCTGGATCTTATCAGAAAAGTCACGCTCGCCCAGGCAGAGGCGGGTTCCGATATTGTTGCTCCCGCGGCCATGCTGGACGGTGAGGTGGCAGCGATGCGCTCTGCGCTCGACGAACAGGGCTTCATCCACGTTGTGATCATGGGATATTCGGCCAAGATGGCTTCCAAGCTCTATGATCCGTTCTTTAAGGGCGGGACCGAGTCGGCGGTCGCTTTCGGGGATAAGAAATCGCATCAGATGGATTTTTCAAATGCCAATGAAGCTCTGCGCGAGATCGGCCTGGATATCGAGGAAGGCGCCGATATCGTGATGGTCAAGCCGGGGATGTTCTACATGGATATTATCTACCGGGCAAAGCAGAAGTTCGGCGTTCCTTTGGCCGTGTACAACGTCAGCGGCGAGTACGCCATGATCAAATCGGCGGCCCAACTGGGTCGCATCGATGAAAAAGAAATAACCCTTGAATTGCTGACATCCTTTAAGCGGGCGGGCGCCGACCTCATCTTGACATATTCGGCCCGAGATGTCGCGCCGCTGCTTAAATAGGTTATTTGTGGGACAAGGGATGTCTAAGGCAAAAGTCATCCATGTCTATAAGGATTTCAACGTCTACAATGGCTTGATCGAAATCCTAACGATTCTCGCGGGGGGGATCGATCTGGACAGATTCGACTTGGGGGTCTGCGTCTTTCGCTACGAGGGGAATTCATTCGGAAACAATTTCGAGCGGTTAGGCGGACGTATCTTTTCCTTGGATATACCCAAAAGCCCCGGCAGTGAAATACGGGAGTTTAGAGGACTCTATAAGTTTTTTAAAAAATATCGTCCCGATATCGTGCAAACACACGTCCTCAAGTCAAACCTGTTTGGGATCCTGGCCGCCCGGAGGGCAAAGGTTCCTGTGATTATCGGCACCGAGATGACCCTCAAAGATATTGCCCATACACCCATGACGAGGCTTAGGGATAGATTAATACAGCCTCTCGTTGGCTTGTCGTTGCGCTACAGCGACAGCTTCATGGTGACATCGGAGTACATTAAAAACCAGTGGTACCACCCGGGCTACTCCGAAAAGTACCGTGTGATCTACCCGCCGTTTAACCTAGAAAAATACCGGTCTGCCCAGGCGAGTTCGCTGTCGGCAGAAGGGCATCCGAATTATCATGATCCGACGATTGGTTTCGTCGGACGCCTTTCAGAGGAAAAAGGCGTCCAAACACTGATCGAGGCCATGGCCACCATTCGGATGAAGGTTCCCCGCGTGCGGCTATTGATCGCAGGGACGGGGCCCACGGAACAACGCTTGAGAAAGTCTGTGCAGGACGCTGATTTAGGCGATTCGATTAGCTTCTTGGGATTCTGTTCCAATGCCTTCGAGGTCATGGGGAAGCTTGATGTCTTTGTCCTTCCTTCGCGCACAGAAGGATGCCCCATCGTAGTTTTAGAGGCAATGGCCATGGGCGTCCCTGTTGTCGCCACGAATGTTGGAGGAACACCGGAGCTCGTAAAGGATAATGTGACCGGATTATTGGTCAAGAGCGACGCCCCGGCTGAGCTGGCAAGTTCGATAGTCCAGCTGTTAACGAACCGGGAAAGGGCGGAGAGGATGGGAAGGGAAGGCCACGGCAGGGCATTCGGTGAATTCCATCCGAGACAGTTTATAGAAGGCGTCCAGCGCACTTACCTTGAGCTTCTCAGCCAAAAGGGTGTCATCTGAAACATCATGCGCCGGATTTCCTCTGAGAAAAGGATGAACAAGATCGTCATCATCGGGGCGGGACTGGCGGGTCTCGGGACCGCATATGGACTGCAGCAACAATCCGAGAACCCTGCCGTTACGATTCTGGAAAGAGAGGACCGGCCGGGAGGGCTCTGCAGGACTGAAGAGAAGGGAGGCTTCTTTTTCGATCGGACCGGTCATCTGCTCCATTATCAGACGGAGCAGTTCAAGCAGTTCGTTGAGGAAAAGCTTCCCGATGGGCTTGCCGAACGGAAACGAAACTCTTGGGTCTATTCCCATGACGTCTATACTCGCTATCCCTTCCAGGCAAATCTTTACGGGCTGCCTGCCGAAGTGGTGACGGAATGCTTGTATGGCTATTGCGAGGCTGTCTATGGATATCACGGAAGACCCATCGAAACTTTCGAGGATTGGATTCTGGCCCATTTCGGCTCAGGAATCGCCAGGCATTTTATGGTCCCATATAATACAGATCTTTACAAAAGGCATCCCTCGGAGCTCTCGCCGGATATCGCTGAGAAATTTATACCAAAGCCCGACCTAAGGAGAGTGATTCGGGGCGCCGTGTCTGACAACAACGAAAACCTGGGATATAATGCGAATTTTCTATACCCTCAACACGGAGGAATAGAGACTCTCGTCAGGGCCATCGCAAGGGACGTACAGGGCCTTCGCACCAAACAAGAAGTTCAAGCCATAGACCTTAAACAAAAGAAAGTCTTGGCGTCCAGGGGAGAGATGTTCGACTTCGACCTTCTCGTATCGACGACCCCGCTGCCAGAATTGATGCGAATGATGAAAGAAACGCCCCAGAACGTGCGTGACGCGGTGGAATCCTTGGAGCACGTTTCCGTTCTCAATGTGAACCTGGGCGTCAAAGGAGTGACCGGGGAAAAGCATTGGATCTATATCCCTGAGGAGCGGTTTATTTTTTATAGAGTTGGCTTTGCGAACAATTTTTCCGAGCACATGGCACCTCCGGGCTGTAGCTCAATATATACCGAGATCTCTTATAGGCCGAGCGGTCCCCCTAATGAGGCTGATATGGTCAAGCGAGTTATCTCGGATTTGATGGCTATGAAAATCATTGGCAGCAAAGCAGAGGTGATCTCTCAAATGGTGTTCGATATCCCCTATGCCTATGTCATATTTAACCACGCTAGGAAGGAAGCATTGTCCATCATCAGCAGCTTCCTAGCTGAGCAAGGGATATTTTCTATAGGGAGGTATGGGCGCTGGGACTATCTCTCCATGGAAGAATCTTTTATGGATGGAATGGCCACGGCAACGGAATTGCGGAGGAGGCTCAGCCATGCGTAGGATCGGTCACGAAGCAAGAAAACGTCCGATTTGGATCTTCATATTAGCGGTCATAATAATCGGTGTCATAGGCACAATCGCTTACGTTATGATTACACATCCCGTCTCGATCGTCAAGGAGACCGAATGGGCGATCGGCATTTATCGGGGCGATTCATATTCTAATTTATTCCAGGCACCGGGAATAAAAAACCCAGTGCTCAGGGGTTCTGACGTGACTGATGTCAGAGCTGAATTTATTGCCGATCCTTTTATGGTCCAGGCAGGGGACAAATGGTACATGTTCTTCGAAGTCATGAATTCCTTAAGCAGCCGAGGAGAAATCGGATGTGCGGTGAGCCAGGACGGGTTGCACTGGAAATACCTGAGGACCGTCCTCAAAGAGCCTTTTCACCTCTCGTATCCATACGTTTTCGAGTGGGAGGATCAGTTCTACATGATCCCGGAAAGCGCGGGCGCGAATTCCATTCGGCTTTACCGGGCAGAAAATTTCCCCTATTCTTGGACCTTTGTCTCGGACCTCATAAAGGGCCCCTACTGCGATACGAGTGTTTTCTACACGGACAAAACATGGTGGATGCTAACCTGCAGCCAGCCCAAGACCAATGATGAGTTGCGCCTGTTTTTTGCAGACGGGCTGACAGGCCCATGGACAGAGCATCCGGCAAGCCCGGTGGTCCGGGGCGATCCCTCAAAGGCACGGCTCGGCGGACGTATCCTGGTCGTCGAAGGCGGCATCATCAGATTTGCCCAGGACGATCGGCGCACCTACGGAAAGAAGGTCCGGGAGTTCGTGATCACTGAGATCAGCAAGACAAAATACTCAGAGCGGGAGTATCCCGGCAACCCCATATTGAGCGCGCAAGGGAAGGGCTGGAACAGGCACGGAATGCATCATCTTGACGCTCATGAGATCACTCGGGGGAATTGGATCGCCGTCGTCGATGGGTATAAAAAGAAGCTCGTCCTGAAGATAGAATATTGAGACGGTCAGAGTAAGTCCATGACACCGCTGAGAAACTTTATTGCAGCTCTCGATGAACGTGGAAAGCTTAAGCGCATACAAGAAGAAGTTAATTGTAAGTACGAAATCGGTGCGCTGGCGCGCAAAACGAGGGTGCCGCTGCTGTTCGAGAACATTAAAGATTATCCAAATAGGCGGCTTTTTACCAATGGGCTCGTTGATTACGCTTCCATTTCTGTAGCTCTCGGCATTCAGAAAGAGGACGTCCGATTCGATGATCTGGCAAAGGCCATCAGCCGAGGCTTCAGAAATCCAATAGGGCCGGTCCTGATAGATGGCCTGAAGACTATGGAGAATCGTACCCCCCGGGTGATTGATCTTGCAGTCCTTCCTGTGCCCTGGTGGAGTGAGATAGATGCCGGAAGATATATTGGGACCTGGCATCTCAACATCAGCCGTGACCAGGAGACCGGCGTTCGCAATATAGGCGTATATCGCATGCAGATCGTTGCATCGAACCGGACGACGGTGAGCGTCTCTCCGAGAAGCCATCTCGCCTTGCAGATCGCAAAAGCGGAGCGAAAGGACGAAGGTCTCCCGATGGCCGTCGCAATCGGCGTTGATGAACGATTGGTCATCAGCGCTGCCTCCGCACCGGCCTATGGCATTGATGAGTATTCCCTGGCCGGCGGCCTCGCTGGGAGGCCCGTCGAGCTAGTTAGATGCGCAACACAGCCACTTGAAGTTCCCGCCGATTCTGAGATTGTCATCGAGGGATTTATAAAACCTGGTGTGCGTATACAGGATGGCCCTTTCCTGGACTATGCGGGGATAGCCAGCACGAATCCTTATGCCCATCTCTTCGAGGTCACCGGGCTCCTGTTTAGGGATGACTTCATCTTCCGTGGAACAGCTGTTGGATGCCCCGGAGCAGAAGACCATCTCCTTTACTCTCTCCTGTCGCATGCCAACCTGGCGGACTTTCATGGATCAAGAATTAGACACTTCATGCAGAACTTTCTGCTGCGACGGCGGGCTTTCAACCTATTCCAACTCTCCGGAAGAATAGGCAGCCTCATCGCGCGGAAGGAGAGGAACTGATGTCCCCGACGGAAGTGAAACGGCTGGTTATCGGTATCACGGGAGCCTCCGGCGTGATCTATGGCATCCGGATGCTAGAAGCGCTGCGCGGGAAAATAGAAACGCACCTGGTGATGAGCGATCAGGCGAAGCTGACTCTGTCATGGGAGACTGATATGACTCTGGGGGCCGTAGAATCGCTCGCCTCCTTCGTGCATTCGGATGGCGATCTTTCCAGTCCTCTCGCGAGCGGTTCATTCATAACCCAAGGAATGATCATCATTCCTTGTTCCATCAAAACGCTCTCGGCAGTCGCAAACTCCTACGGCTATCCTCTTATCGCCCGGGCGGCAGATGTCAACCTGGGGGAGCGGAGGCGTGTGGTTTTGGTGGTTCGTGAGACGCCATTGCATCTTGGACACCTCAGGCTGATGGCGCAGGTCACCGAGATGGGGGGCGTGATCCTACCTCCGATGCCTGCGTTCTACCACCGGCCGAAAAGCGTTATGGACATCGTTGACCACACGGTGGGGAAAATACTGGATCTCTTTGAGATACCGCATCAGTTATTCCGACGTTGGCGAGAAGACGAAAATGCGTTGTGATCGGCGGTCAAGTCATTTCCTGCACGGGAGCTATCTTTTAAGCAAGACCTTGTAGCGTATCAATTCGAAGAATTTACGAAGCGCCAAGTTCTTAAAGAAAAGTCGTTCAAAGAGCCGCACATTGAAAAAGTACTTTATCAGCAGCCCCGCGAACGGATACCTGCTAAACATTCTTGACGCTGTATTTTTCATGACCTCTCGTTCAACCGCATGACATTGTTTCAACATTTGGCTCCGTTCTTCCCGGGGCAATTCCGGCGTTTCGAAGACAGGAACTGGCTTGTCTTCTGTGACCTTATTGAGATATTCTTCCGGAGGGATTAAGAAAAGATTCTTAGCCTGGACATAATCAAACATCTCCGTCCCCGGATAGGGAATGGCATTATTGAAGTTCACGCGAGCTACAGGGTATTTCCTCGCCAGCCTTATGCTATCTTCAATATCTGCTCTCGTCTCATGCGGCGTTCCAACAATGATAAATATTTTGACATCAAGTCCTAAATCACAGGCTTCCTTGATCGCTTTTTCAATTTGCTCAATGGTCTCGCCCTTTTTGAGATGACCCAGTATCTTGTCATTCCCACCATCGACTCCGAATCCCACTTCTCGAACACCGATTTGCTTTAGCCGCGACAGCAGGTGCCGGTCAACCCGGTCCGCCCGTAATCCGTTCGAGCAACGAACAAATAAATCTTTTATGCCCCGTTTTTCTATTTCGTCACATATATTCAGCACTCTTCCCTTATTGAGGGTAAAATTGTCATCATCAATTGCGAACTGTTTATATCCGTTCTCATACCAATATTCAATCTCATCGACAAAATGGTTAACGCTTCTTTCCCGATATCTGACGCCCAACAATTTATTGGGGCAAAAAGTGCATTTATAAACACACCCCCGACTGGAATGGATCGGGATTTGCTTAGAGTATTTTTTCAGCTCAAAATTGTGATATCTGGGAAATGCGTATTCGTCGAGATTTTGAACGAGCGGTTTCTCCCCGCTAAATACGATTCGAGAACCGTCACGGAAAATTAGTCCTTTGATGTTTTCATACGGTAAGGTCCCGTTGATCAATTCAAGGATCGTCTTTTCACCATCCGCCACAACACCAAAATCAATCTCCCTGCACTCTTCAAGAACCTTTTCTTTTAAGATCGTAATGTGATGACCGCCAACGACTATTTTTGCCTTAGGCAATAATTGCTTTATCCGGGATATCATTTTATAAATTCTATTGTATTCAAGAGTGATCATGCTAATACCGATGAGGTCAGGTGAAAAGTGCCGCGCTTTTCTTTCTAAATCTTTGAAGGTACAACCTATTCTCATGTCGATAAAATCATGCTCGATCGAATGATCATGCAACACCTGTGCAATATATCCAATTCCGGCCGGAACCCTCAATCCTCCATAACGACTCGCTGAAGGCGGACTTATTAAAAAAACTCTCTTAAATCTCACAGCATTCTCCTTGTACAGTCCACGTATGTTTCAGCTTCACTTCACTCAACTGTTGCGATGACCGATAAACCGGCCTTGACCTTGCTATTCCGGCCGACCCTGATGCGGAGAGATGGCACATCGGGAAGGTACAAGTCTACCTGAGATCCAAATCGAATCATCCCAATTCGTTGACCCTTCCGGACCTCCTGACCCTCCCGAACGTAGGGAACAATCTTTCGCACCAAGCGGGAGGCAATCTGCACGATTCCGATCTTAAACCTCCCGTTATCAATGATCGTTAAGACCCTTTCATTGCGCACGACAGCTTCTCGTTTCTTCAAAGAAAGGAATAGCCCTTTGATGTGTTTGAGGAGATCAATCTTGCCATCCAGGGGGGCGCGATTTATGTGAACATCAAGAAAATTCATGGAGATTCCGATGAGAGTCCCCGTCTCCGATAAGAGATTTGATTGAAAGAAGTCATGCAAAGGAATGCTTCTTCCATTTTTGTCCGAAATGGGGATTTCTCCGGCTTCTATTTTCTTAATATAAATGATTTGCCCGTCCGCAGGAGATAAAATGGTGTTATGATCTTGGGGAGGTTTCCTTTCAGGATCTCTGAAAAATCTCCATAACAGCAGGGAGCCTGATAAAGAGAGGACCATCAATATTTGAAAGACTAAAATCTGGACGAAACTAAGGTTCAGGAATGGCGCGAGAACACCAGCACAGACGCCAGACACGATCCCGACGGTGAACGCCAAAAATAGAGTCATTTTCTTATCGATTCCCCACTTTATTCCTAAAGGAATGAGGATGGTCAAAGCTAAGAACAAACCTATCACACAGCTTTTGATAAACACCCTAAAAACCTTTCTTGGACCAGAGATACGGGCTCATCGCAATTTCCATAAAAAAAGGCAGGGGGTCATCAAGAGAGAACACCGCAAATTCTTTTTTCCCTTTCATGGATTTTAGATAATCACTGAATTTCATATTTCCTTTGATGATTTCAGCAAAAACTGTGGGAATGTCTGTAATAGACCGAACCCATTTCATATTCTTTAAGGGCGCGGGCATCACTATTTTCTCCCCTACCATGTCTTGATAAAGGAGATAGGGAAGATCGACGGCAGCGGCAATAGCAAGTGTATGCCAACCCCAGGGCCTGGCGTTGACCTCAATCAACTTGAATTTCCCGTCGCGAGGATCCTGCATAAATTCCACTTCTCCGATTCCATAATACCCTATCAGGGTTAAGAATTTCTCGGCAATGCTCTGCATTTCAGGGATGTCAACGAGTTCAGCAAAGGTTGTGGCATGTCCGAAGTCCATAGGATGCTGACGGGCTCTTCTCGCCATAATTGACGTCACGACCTTGCCTTCTTTAAAAAAAGGGCAGAATGAATAGAGTTGTTTTGGCCCCCCGGGAATAAAATCCTGTATCAATATCTCTGAAGGGTCGATAACAAATGATACTTTATTGTATATTTTCTTGAGTTCATCACGATTATTTATGAGAAAGGCCTTAATTTTAGTCTTATTGTAAAAGTGATCTCTAATGGAGGGCTTGATGACCACGGGAAACGTCAAATCTAATTCATTAGTCTCCTCGAGACTCTTGGGATAATACGTTCTGGGTGTCGGTATGTTGTTTTTTTCGGCGATCCGGTACGTATTTTCCTTAATATAAACATGTTGAATGACTTCCCAATGAGGCGTGGGGATTCTATAATATTCCTCCAGCACACGCTTGTTTCTTGAAAGAACATAAACTGCCTCGTCACTGTTTGGGAAAACGACCCAACCTTGGATCTTTTCTTTTTTAGCCAAGTTTATGAGAAAACTCAGGTAACGACGTTCATCCGAAGGCGAGGGGGATCTAAAGAATTTCTTTGTGTGCCGTGAGTATCTGCCTATGCAATTATCATGGTCCAGCAAAACAATCGGGATGTCTTTTTTTGCGAGCGTCCTCAACACACCGAGGCCTTGAAAATCCCCTCCGGTGATGACAGCTCCAATTCTTTTAGGCACGGAAGACCCCAGAACCTCAAATTTGTGGGTAGCCAATAGTTTTATAGGGTTTGGCCGGAGTTCCCAACACAATTGTAAAAGGGGGAACGTCTTTAGTTACCAAAGATTGTGCTCCCACGACCGAACCCCGGCCGATTTTTACGTTCGGCAGGATAATAGCTCCTGTCCCCAACCAGGCATCGTCTTCTATGACGATTGGACCATGGGCCGTAGGGACATAGGGTGCGATGCGAGAAAAATTCGGTCGAGACACAATAACCAGGGTAACGCGTTCAGCTATGGCCACCCTGTTACCTATGCGGAGGTATCCGATTTCCTCAAGTTCATCGATAATAATAAGATCCTCACCGATATAGACATCTTGTCCTATAATATAACCTGCTGCCCTCAAGAGCGCCCGTCGAATTTGATTTCCGGGCATTATTTTGGCCAGCGATTTTAGAGAGCGCTTGAAGATTTTCCACAAGAGTGAGCCGTTTTTGCGCAACCGGTGGTTTTCTAAATTCTTCCTGGTCATTTTTCCGCCACAATCCCGAGTGTTCACAACGAGAATAACTCCCACGCACCAAGCATGTCACCGGCACCCTCTCCACCCCGAGGCCGACATGGCCTTCAGCATGGGGTGCCTGTAAGTTCTCCTCCACTTTGAGGGCACGCCTATCAGTTCTTTAGCGGGTTAATGGGGTTCAACGAACATTCGGGCGCCTTTTTTGCCTCCTAGCCTTGCAACGGATGATAAATCAAGGGATGAACGGAAGTCAAGGAGGTGAACGAGTTTTCAAGTTCTTGACAGAGAAACAACAAGTGCATATAATCAAACCAAAATGTTATGGCCTGATGCTTAATCTTAGCAGCGGAATCCTATCCGACACCAAGTCGTGCCCGTACTTGGCCGAGCTTGAGGGAGTCCCTCTTTTGACTTTTGAAACGACGGTCGTCAGAGAGGGACAGTTGGTGCTAAAAAGGGCCATCGATGTCGTTTTTTCAGGAGTCGGAGTTTTGATTCTGGGCCTGCGCTTTTCGGTGATTGCGATCACGATCGAGTTGACGTCCCGGGCTGACATGCCTCTGACAGGTCAAAGGCAGAAACAAAGTGAATTGTTAAGAATGGATGGCTTTAGATCGGGATAGACGCCTACTGAGAGAAAAAAGAGCAGGAGAATCATGAAAAAAAGAGGGATCGGATTGGCCGCTCTGATCGGGGCAATTCTCCTGCTTTTGGCCGAGGCGAGGACCGGTCTGGCCTTGGGGAAGACGTGGATGGGAGCCGAACTGGAAAGGCAGTTGACATTGGCAGGGTTGAGGTTCGGGCCTTTCAGGATCAAGACGTTCTTGAATCTCAACGGTGCCGGATATGATTCCAACATTTATTTTGGCTACGGCGGTCCGCCCATAAAGGATTACACACTGACCACGGGACCGACCTTCAATATCTATCTTCCTCTGAAAAAGAAGATCGTTTTCCAGATAACGGAATCTCCCCAATACGTTTACTACTATCATACGGAAAGGGAGAGGGCTTGGAACAACACTTTGGGCGGACAGATCCACTTTGTTTTCAATAGATGGTATTTCTCAGTGGGAGGAGCCTACTCCAAGGCCCGCCAGAGATGGAGCTCGGAAATTGATATCCAGCTGCGCCGAAGAACGGACAACATTCAGGGAATGATCTTATGGCAGGCGACCAGGCGAACGTCCTTTTCTCTCAATTACAGGAGAGACCATTATGCTTACGACAATGCCACTTTCGGAACGTTCGATGTCCGGGATCAATTGAACAGAGTGGAGAATTACCTGAATTTTGCGAGCTATTTCCAGCTGACTCTCAGAGCGCGCATGTTTCTCAATTTCGAGTACGGTTTTTTCGATTTTGAAAGGCA
>Ga0315282_10001305_pt1 | contig 47451 bp, 41 predicted proteins | sample YL17G07_20_MG_FD_203693 | JGI IMG/M metagenome (GOLD analysis project Ga0315282, IMG submission 203693) | Sediment microbial communities from Yellowstone Lake, YNP, Wyoming, USA - YL17G07_20 | ecosystem: Environmental > Aquatic > Freshwater > Lake > Sediment | place: USA: Wyoming | collected...
AACCGCCGCCAACGCCGCGCCGAAGCCGAGGCCGCCGAGCGGATTGTCGAAGCCGAGACGGCCGAGTTCATGCAGTGGCTGGCGACACTCGACGTCAAGGAGCTCATCGTCGCGCTGCGCAACTCGTTCGACGCGGTGCGGCAAAGCGAGCTGGAGTGGCTGAAGTCCAAGGTCGGTCAACTTTCGGACCGCGACTGGGAGATGGTCGTGCAGTTCTCGAACCGCCTGATGAACAAGCTTCTCCACCGACCCGTGACGACGCTTCGCGAGAAATGGCCCGACGACGAAGCCATCGGCATGGCCGAGTCCATGCGGCAGCTGTTCGGCTTGAGCGGCGGCGAAGCGAATGGGAAGAAGAAGGATAAAGGATGAGGAAAGCAAAGGATGAACGATAAACGATGAAGGATGAACGAAACGAAAAACACATCACGATGGTGCTTCAGCGTTTTCTGCTTCTTTCTTTTCCCTACCGTTCTGATCAACGGTCTATCTTTGCTTTGTGGAGACTGCTGTAGATGGGGAAACCTAAGATGACTTCATCCTTCATCCTTCATCCTTCATCCTTCAGAATTGGCACACGTGGAAGCGTTCTGGCGCGGTGGCAGGCCGATTGGGTCGAGCGGTCGCTGAGGCGCGCCTTTCCGCAGGAAGAGTTCGTGCAGGTGAGTGTCAAGACCACGGGCGACCTGATGCCGACGCAGCCGCTGGAGCAGTTGGGCGGACGAGGCGCTTTCACGCGAGAACTCGATATGGCTTTGCTCGAAAATCGCGTTGATCTGGCCGTTCACAGCGCCAAAGACTATCCGACTGACGTGCCCAAAGATCTCCTGGTCGCGGCGTTTCCGTGCCGCTGGCCGGTCAACGACTCGCTGGTCGGGCGAAACGGCGAACGCTTGCGCGATCTGCCGCCCGGCGCGCTGGTCGGAACGGGCAGTCTGCGGCGGTCTGCCCAGATTCGCTGTTTTCGTCCCGACTTGCGGTTTGGCGAGATTCGCGGGAACATCGAAACGCGCCTTCGCAAGCTCGACGAGGGCCAGTATGATGCCGTCATCATCGCCGAGGCCGCGCTGAGACGTCTCGGTTTGAACGATCGCAAGCGCGAAGTCCTGCCCGTGACGCGCATGGTGCCCGACGCGGGGCAGGGAGCGCTGATGATCGTGTGCCGCAAGAACGGCCGGCGTGTGCGGCGAATGCTGAAAGCGATCAATGACCCGCGGGTTTCGGCGTGCGTGGAGGCCGAGCGTATGGTGATGGCCGGGCTGGGCGGTGGGTGTCGCCTTCCACTGGGCGTTTACGCGAAAATCGTAGGCGAGCGGATGAAACTTCGCGCGGTGGTCATTTCGCCCGATGCCCGTCGGCGACTCGCTACGGTGATTCAGTGTGGTGCGCGCGAAGGTCTTCGAGCGGCGCGACAAGCGGTGCGCGAGCTGCTCCGGCAAGGCGCGCGCGAGATTCTCGACCAGGTCGAAAGAGAGTCGCACACATGAGCGATGGGCAACGAAAGGGCGGCAAACGCAGGAGCAAATCTCGCCCGACCGGCATTGTCTACATGATCGGCGCGGGACCGGGCGACCCGGGCCTGATCACGGTGCGCGGCGTGGAATGTCTCCGTAACTGCGACGTGGTCGTCTATGACCATCTGGCGCAACCGTCGCTGCTCGAAGAGGTTCCAGCTTCGGCCGAGCGAATCTATGTGGGCAAGCAGGCCGGCCGACACACATTGAAGCAGTCGGAGATCAACAAGCTCCTGGTTGCCCGCGCGCGCAAGGGGCTTCGCGTGGTCCGGCTCAAAGGCGGCGATCCGCTGATTTTCGGCCGCGGCGGCGAGGAAGCCGAAGAACTGGTGGAGGCCGGTGTGAAGTTCGAGATCATCCCGGGTGTGACCGCTGCGCTCGGGGCCGCCGCCTATGCCGGCCTGCCGCTGACCCACCGCAATTTCACTTCGTCGGTCACCTTTGTCACCGGCCACGAAGATCCGACCAAGAGCGAGTTGAGCATCCCCTGGGAACTGCTGGCGCGCGGGGGAGGAACGCTCGTTTTCTTCATGGGTGTCGGCCGGCTCCAAGCGCTCTGCGATCAGCTGATTACGCACGGCCGCCCACCCAAGACCCCCGCGGCGGTAGTCCAGTGGGCCACCTTGCCGCGCCAGCGCACGGTGACCGGTACGCTCGCGACCATCGCCGAACGAGTTCGCGAGGCGGGCATCCTCCCCCCCGCCTTGCTGATCGTCGGCGGGATTGTCGCCTTGCGAGACCGACTGGCATGGTTCGAATCGCGGCCGCTCTTTGGGCGACGGATCGTGGTCACGCGCAGCCGCCACCAGGCGAGCGAACTTCGCCGCCGGCTGGAAAACCTTGGGGCTGAAGTCATCGAGTTCCCGACGATCCGTTTGGTCCCGCCGCGCAGCGAAAAGCGGCTGCGGGATGCCGCGCGCCACCTCGGGCGCTATGACTGGATTGTTTTCACGAGCGCCAACGCGGTCGAACGATTCGTCGAAGTCGTGCTGGAAGAAAACGCCGGCGAGATTCGCGCCTTCAGTCGCGCGCGGATTGCAGCGATCGGTCCGGCCACGCGCGAGGCCGTTGAACGCTGGCACTTGGGCGTCGCGCTTCAGCCGACCCGCTACGTCGCCGAAGAAGTGGTTGCCGCAATGGCGAAAGCGGACGATTTGGAGGGAATGCGAATATTGATCCCACGCGCCGAGCAGGCGCGCGAGGTTCTGCGCGAAGGTTTGCGCAAGGCCGGTGCGCGCGTGGATGTGATTCCGGTCTATCGCACGGTGGCCGACAGGCCCGCGAACGCACCCGAGATCATCAAGGGCCTGCTGGCGGGTCGCGTGGATGCGATCACGTTTACCAGTTCGTCCACGGTGACCTATTTCGTCCGCGCGGTCGGCGCGAAGCGAATCGGGCCGATCGCCCAGAAGACCCGCTTTGTTTCGATTGGGCCAATCACTTCGGAAACGCTTCGGAAACACAACGTTCAACCGGCGGCCGAGGCGCGGGACTACACGATCGAGGGACTGGTAGCGGCCATCCAACAACAATTCGGGCGTCGTCGTTAGGAGCCGTTTTCTGGGTCTTCGTGGCGGCAAGACCGGAGTGACTTGCGGAATGGTGGGTTCGACGCTGAGTGTCGGCGAGAAGAGTGGGGTAGACTGGCCAGTCCGCCGATTCTCGCAGGCTGACAGCCTGCGCCACTCTTATTCCGCAAGACCCTCGCAAGGCCGGAAAAGAGACGAACATTTAGCTTGTCAATCCACCCGCTGCTTCTGAAAATTACTGAACCATGAAAAACCTGCCACGTTCGTCCGAACTCTTGGAACGCGCACGGCAAAGCATCCCAGGCGGGGTGAACAGTCCGGTTCGCGCGTACAACGCCGTCGGCGGCAACCCGCCCTTTATCTCGCGCGGCAAAGGCTCGCGCATCTTCGACGCCGACGGCAACGAGTACATTGACTATGTCCTGAGCTGGGGCCCGCTGATCCTGGGCCACGCCGACGAGCGCGTGGTCGCGGCGATCGAGAAGGCCGCCCGCCTGGGCACAAGCTTCGGCGCCCCGACCGAAGCCGAGACCGAGATGGCCGAACGCGTGCGCGCCCTCTATCCCTCGATGGAAATGGTCCGGTTCGTCAGCTCCGGCACGGAGGCCACCATGTCGGCGGTGCGGCTGGCGCGCGGTTTTACCCATCGCGACAAGATCATCAAGTTCAAGGGCTGCTATCATGGCTGCGGCGACAGCTTCCTGGTCGAGGCCGGCTCAGGCGTGGCCACGCAAGGCATCCCCGGGACGCTCGGCGTGACGCCGCGCACCGCCGCGGACACGCTCAATGCCCCGTACAACAATCTCGAGGTGGTGATGGCTCTTCTGAAGGCCAACGCGGGCAATGTCGCGGCCATCATCGTCGAGCCCGTGGCGGGCAACATGGGTTGTGTCCTGCCCAGGCTGTCCTTTCTCAAGGGACTGCGCAAGTTGTGCGACGAATACGAATGCTTGCTCATCTACGACGAGGTGATGACGGGCTTTCGGGTTAGTCGGGGCGGCGCGCAGGGGAAATGGGGTCTCCAGCCCGACCTGACGTGTCTGGGCAAAGTGATCGGCGGCGGGCTGCCGGTCGGCGCCTTCGGCGGTCGCCGCGAGATCATGCACTACCTTGCTCCGATCGGGAACGTCTACCAGGCGGGCACGCTGTCGGGCAATCCGCTGGCTATGGCCGCCGGAATTGCGACGCTGGATGTGCTGAAGGATAACGCCGTTTACGAACACCTCGAAAAGATCGGCGCGCAGCTGGAGACGGGGTTGAGGGACTGCGCAAAAGAGGCCGGCATTCCGCTCCAGGTCTATCGTGCCGGTTCGATGTTCTGCGCCTACTTCAACGAGCGCGAGGTGGCCGATTTTGCGACCGCCGACCGGTCGGACAAAAATCGGTTTGTCAGCTACTTCTGGGGGATGCTCGAACGCGGGATCTACCTTGCCCCGTCGCCTTTCGAGGCGGGCTTCCTCTCGTTGGCCCATTCGACCGAGGACATCGAAAAGACGCTGGAGGCCGCGCGCGAAGTGATGAGCAGCTTGCGCTGAGTCGTGGGACGCCTTGGCAACCTGTCCGAATTGGCCTGGTCGCCCATCACGTCGCGAACCAGCCGATCTTGGGGCAGTGGCCATACGTCTGCTGCGCGCTCGGCCGCTTCGCCGCCCACCTCACCGCGTTGGTGATCACCCGCAAAACATCGGGATGATGATAGATCGGATAGGTCTCGTGGCCGGGGCGAAAATAGAAAACTCGGCCCGCGCCGCGTGTCCAGGTACAGCCGCTCCTGAACACTTCTCCGCCCGCAAACGAGCTGATGAAGATCATCTCCTCGGGTTCGGGAATGTTGAAGTGCTCGCCATACATCTCCGCTCTCTCGATGATGAAGTGATCGTCAATGCCCTCGACGATGGGGTGGCCGGGCTTGGTGACCCACAGGATTTCGCGTTCGCCCGCCTCGCGCCACTTGAGGTCGCATGACGTGCCCATCAGCGCCCGGAAGATTCTCGATGCGTGGCCGGAGTGGAGCACGATCAGGCCCATCCCTCCGAGAACAGCGTCGTGAACGCGGCAGACGACTTCGTCGCTCACCTCGTGATGGGCCATGTGACCCCACCAGATGAGCACGTCGGTTTCCTCGACCACGTCTTCGGTCAGACCATGCTGGCGCTCATCCAGCGTCGCCCTACCGACAACCATGCCTTCCTGCGAAGCGAGGTGGCGGGCAATCGCTTGGTGGATGCCGTCGGGGTAGATCGCAGCCACCGCGGGATTCTTCTTCTCGTGACGGAACTCATTCCACACAGTCACGCGAATGGGCGCATCGGATGGCGACATGGCGTATTCCTCCTGCGGACATTGCCTGAACTCGGATAATGACTACGATCCTCCACAACCCGTTGCGACAGTCAAGTCCTGCCGGGCTTCAGCCGGGGAAGACCGCGAAACCCTGTGCTGAAGCGGTTCGAGAAGCCGCGCTGAAGCGTGCTGCCAGAACACCGGGCTCCTCCTCACCCCGGCTCAAGCCGGGTGCAAAGAGGAGCCCCCTGAAGAGGGCTAAACACATACATCTCGAAGAGATCGCGGCCAAATCCCCGCGTCCGGTAACGGACGCTCCTACCGCGATCCCCCAGCCTTCGATCGCCTGTTTTTTTCGCTGGACAGCTACTTGCTGGCTCAAGACCATTGCCGAGACAACGGGTGGGACTATGCGCACCGACCGAACTGCTGCTGACAGAATCTTCGCACCGCCGGCTCCCTGGGTTGCCTGGATTGCCGTCGCCATCTGGCTGACGGTGGTGACCTGCACCTCGCTGACTTCCAGTCCTCCCGGCTCGAAATGGCTCGTGGTGCTCTCACGCCACTTCCACTCGCCGGCGAAAGCGCTGCGGCTGATGCAGGCGATCATCCATATCGGGCTGTTCGGCATCGGCTCGGTGGCAGTGGCTTCGGCCCTCGCGACGACGCCCCTCTTCTCGTCCAACCGCAAGCTGTTCGCCCTGACAGTGGTCTTCGTCACGGTCTTTGGCGGCGCCATCGAGCTGCTGCAAGACTACGTCCCCCAGCGGAGGGCCGACTTCCTGGACCTTTCAGGCGATGTGGCGGGCGCGGTTCTTTTTTTGAGCTTTGCCTGGGCGGCTGGGCTGATGCCCTTCAAGCGCCAGAAAAGAGAAGTCCCGCGCTGATCCATAGTGTTCCGACCCATCTTCTCTTTCGATTTCCGATTTTTCAGAATCCGTAAACAAAAACTGCGGCGGGTTTTCGTCATGGCAGATGGAAACGTTGAAAAGGAGCCGCGCCACTTGAGTACAGCTCTCCCGATCGAAGAGGAACCTGAGGGGCCCCTCGATGCGAAGTCGCTGTCGTCCGCGGACGCGTGGACCGGCGGCTGGCCCCAATCGCCCGGGGAGTTCGAGGCCTTGGTGGAGGTCTTTCTCGACCGGTTGGTTCGCTACGCCACTCGGCGGCTGGGCAACTTCCACGGCGCCGAGGACGTGGTCCAGGAGGTGTTCGTCCGGGCCTTTGCGGAGCGGGTCAAGTACCAGGTCATCAGGCGGACCGGTCCCTACCTCTTCGTACACTTACAACACGATGCTCGGTTCAAAAGTGAAGGCGGGGCAGATGGTCTATCAGTCGCCCAAGGGGTTCAAGGTCTGGAGCGGTCCGATGGACAAGTGGCTGGCCAACATTCTTCTCCAGAGCGCCCGAGTCTCGATCGGCGATCCGCCCGCAGAGGACCGCACCGGTTACATGATTGAAACTCCGGCCGGGACCTTCCCCGCGCTGGCCATCAACGGCAAAGTGACCGACGAAGAACTCCACGCCTTGATAGACAGTCTCGTTCCGGCGAAGGAAGATAAAGGGAAGTAGTCTGGTTCACTGGATAAATCGGTCTGGTTTGCCAAGGCCGGCGGTCCGCCGGCCTTGGTGTTATTCAAACCAATTGGTGTCGGCGGCGCGGCCGGTCATCGGAACGAACCGAACGGGAATCACCAATCGCTTGTCCAGCCCTTCCCCCGTTTTCTCGATCACATAAAGATTCTGTTCCACGTCGCCCACCGGCAAGACCAGCCGCCGTCCGTTCTTCAGCTGGTCAACCAGGGCTTTGGGGATATGGTCGGGCGCGGCGGTGGCGATGATCCCGTCGAAGGGCGCATGGGTTACGTAGCCGTCGTAGCCGTCGAAGTTGAGGACATGAGCCATCGAGTAGCCGAGCTCGCTCAAAGTCGTCTGGGCGCGCTCGGCCAACGCCCCGACGATCTCGAGGGTAAAGACTTCACAGCCCATCTCGGCCAGCACCGCCGCCTGGTAACCCGACCCGGCGCCGATCTCCAGCACCGTCTCGCCCGGTTCGATCTCCAGCAGTTCGGTCATCAACGCGACGATGTACGGCTGCGAAATCGTCTGTTCGTAGCCGATGGGAAGCGGGCAATCGAGATAGGCTTCACCCCGAAGATTTTCGGGAACGAACCGGTGGCGCGGGACTTTGCGCATGGCCGCCAGGACCTCGGGCAAGTTCACGCCGCGCCGTTCAATCTGTCGTTCGACCATATCGAGTCGTTGGCGCGCGAAGTCTTTTTCGCGGGCCTTTTCGCTGTCGCCTCCGGATTTCCGCGAGCGCCACGGGCGGAACACGGTCACTTCTTCCCTTCTTTCTGAATCTCGCCCACCATGGGCACGAACCGAACGGGAATGACCAGCTCGCGAACCAGATCGCTGGCGACGTTGCCGGGACGCGGCGAGCCGGGCTTTGCCTTGGTGAGCACCACCAACTCCTGGCTGAACCGCGAGCCGATGGGCATGACGATTCGTCCGCCGACCTTGAGCTGCGCGACCAGCGGCTCGGGAATCCGTTCGGGCGCCGCAGTGACGATGATGCTGTCGAACGGCGCCTTGTCGGGCCAGCCCCGATAGCCGTCGCCGGCGAGAACATGAACGTTGTCATAGCCGAGCCGGCGCAGATCCTTTTCGGCTCGCTTGGCCAACGGTTCGACGATCTCGATGCTGTAAACTTCTTTGACCAGCAGCGAGAGCACCGCCGCCTGATAGCCGGAACCGGTGCCGACCTCGAGCACGCGATCGTCGGGCTTGGGTTTCAGCAGTTCGCTCATCAACGCCACGATGTAGGGCTGAGAGATCGTCTGGTCGTAGCCGATGGGCAGCGGCTCGTCCGCGTAGCTGTAGCTTCGGAATTCAGGCGGGACAAACTCGTGACGCGGCACCAGGCGCATGGTTTCCAGAACGCGCGGATCGCGCACCGGGTCGCGGCCATCGAGCGCATGCGAGGCGGCGATTTGCGTATCCACCATCTCCAGGCGCAGCCGGCGAAACCGCGGGGCGGCCAGCGCTCGGAGCGATGCCTGGGGCACCCGCAGGCCCGTTGCGCTGGTTCCCAAGTCCGACAGGGACAAGGGCACGGAAGTAGCCTCGGTCGTCGAGGAAGCGCGCGAGACCCGGGCGGTGTTCCCGGCTGAGGCAGGCGGGGCCATTTCTCGCCGTTGACAGGTGGTCAACCCCATCGCCGCCAACACGACCACCAGCCAGCGTATGGTCCGAGTCATGGGATCACATCCTTGTGAGCGGTTTCGAGCCGGGGCAGGATCCTTCACTTCCGGCATGATTTTTGGCCTACTCACCCGCGGAAGTCCAGCGAAAAGCGGAACGGGCCTTCTGCCTTCTCGTGGCATTTGCCTATTGACGCAAAAACCGCGGAGCTGCTAATTGGGTTGGCTAATTCCGTAGCCAGGCATTTCACGCGCGAAAGCGTGCCATAGCCGGAGCCGGACAGCACGACGCGAGTGGCACCATGTCGTGGAACTGGAACACCGATCGCGGGCTGGATGATCTGGTTCGCTGGGGGGCCTTTCTCCTGTCCTTGTGGGCCGTGGGGGCCGCGACAGCGCTCGCGGATACAAACCCGTCCCCCCGCACCACTTCCACCACGCCGCCGCTGATCGTCCTCTGGGACACCGCTCACACGGGGACAAATCCTTCCCCCGCCAGCCACAGCCTTCTGCGCGGCGACCAGGCGGCGACGACGTTTGTGCTCAAGGCCGGCGGCGACGTGACGACGGCCGAACTTTCCGCCGTCAATCTCTACGCTCTCATCGAACCCGACACGCGCCACCTGAGCGCCTCCGAGATCTGCGCAATTCGGAACTTCATGGCCCGCGGCGGAAACTTCCTGCTGTTGAGCGATACGGACGCCGACAGTGCAGGAATCAACGCGCTCCTTGCCGGAAGCGGGATCACCCAGGCGGACAATTTCACGGGCGGCTTCGAGTCAACCAACGAGCTGACAAGCCACTCCGTCACCGCCGGCGTCCGCTCGTTTTTTGTTGCCTCTGGCGGCCGATCGTTTTCAACCACTTCGCCTGCCCTCTCGTGCGTTCGCTATCATGGACAGACCATTGTCGCAGCTGCCGACCTCGGCGCCCGCCGCATTGTGGTCATCGGCGATGAGACATCGCTTCAGGACAATGGAACTCCGCCGAATTATTCTCGAGACGACAACCCCATCCTCACACGCAACGTGTTCAACTGGTTTCGTCGCCGCGGGGCGCCCGGACGGATTTCGCTCGATGCGGCAGTCTATTCTTGCACAGGCACGGCCGCCCTCGAGCTCACGGACGCCGATCTCACGGGCGCAACCACGGCGTCGCTCGAAGCCGGAAGCAGCAGGGGCGATCGCGAAACCATCGTTCTTGCCGGCCCCGGGTTGGGCCGTTTTGCAGGCTCAATCACACTGACCGCCGGCCCGGTTGTGCCGGGCGACGGCCGGCTTTCCGTCTCCGACGGCTCCACCATCATTGTCACGTATCACGACGCGGACAACGGTTCGGGAGAGTCCGCCGACGTTCAAACCAGCGCCGTCGTGGACGGGCGACCTCCAGCCATCCGTCAGGTGCAGGTCAGCCGGGTCGGCCCGTTCAGCGCTTGGGTCAGCTGGACCACGGACGAGCCGGCCACCGCGCGGGTCCGGTTCGGGCTTTCGCGCAGCGCCACGACGCAAACGGTGGAGCGCCTCGACCTGCGAACCTCTCACGCGCTCGAGCTCCGGTGGTTGCGGCCCGAAACGCGATACTTCTTCGTCGTCGAATCATCCGATGCGGTCGGCAACCTCGCCATCGCCGATGGGGGTGCGCCAGGCTTCACTTTCACCACCGGGCGAAGTCGGCGCGCCAGTCCGCTGATCCGCGTTCTTTTGTTGTATGGCGATTCCTCCATGGCGCGGGTCAGTGCCATTGCGGCGAAACTTCTGGCCGACGGCCGGATCGCTTTCGTGGGTCTGTGGGACTATGATTCTGTATTGCCTAATCTCACTGCCCTTCGGGGCTATGACGCTGTCTTGATCCATGCGAACCGCACGTCGCCTAACCAAAGCGCCCTCGGCGACGTTCTTGCCGACTACATTGAATCCGGCGGGCCGGTCGTCTCGCTGAATCGCACGACCGTCGAACCCCAAGCCATCGGGGGGCGTTTTCGAACGCGCGCATACGGCGTGTGTGTCGCCTCGGCCTCCTATCGAACGGATCAGCGAACAACCTTGGGAACCATTCGTTTGCCGGCCCACCCTTTGATGGACGGCGTGGCGCGATTTGACGGCGGCGCCTGGAGCGGCCACCAGTCGTCGGTCGTTTTGGCGACCGACAGCGTTCGCGTGGCCGACTGGACCGACAGCGAACCGCTGGTGGCCTATCGGCTCGCCGGCGACACTCGGCTGGTCGGTCTCAACTTCTTTGGTCCTCCCAGCAGTCCGACCAATCCCGAACTCTGGGATTCTTCCACCGACGGCGGGCCCCTGATGGTCAATGCCCTGGTGTGGTCCTCGCGCGCGCTCGAGTCCGATCCTTGGACCACCCCGACTCTCCTGCCCGAACCGGCCTTCACGCGCGGCACCAGCAATACGGTCTCCTGGAGCGATTTCCCTCAGGCCACCGGGGTGGAAATCGAATGGAGTCGCGATGCTTTCGCCACCGTCGCCGGTCGAACCGGCTGGATTGCACAATCGCTTCACCAGCGAACCATTTCGGGTCTTGCGGGCGGCCAGACTTACGGGTATCGGATGCGAGGTCGAAACGTCGCATTCGGCTATTCGCCGCTGTCCGGCATCGTCAGTTCGACTCAGGATTCCTCGCCGCCTCACTCAACGATTACGTTGCTGCCGCCGATTACGCGGACCAGCTCCGTCATGCTTCGCCTCAGCGGTGACGACGGCCCGAACGGAAGCGGCATCCAGTCGGCCGATCTCTTTTGGCGACGTGGTTCGGCGGGGCCGTTTGTGGGGCTCGCTCGTTTCAACACTCTCCCACAATCTTACTCGTTCGCTTTCAGCGGCCGCGGTGGACCCGGTCAGTATGAGTTTCTGGTTCGCGCCACCGATCGCGTCGGCAACGTCGAGCTCAAATCGCCCGCCGACACCCGAACGACCGTGGATTGGGGAAAGACGGCGGCGCGCCGGTGGTTTCTCTACGACCGGTGAGGCAGTCCTGCACAAACCCATTCGCTTCATCGGCCGTTCTCCATAAGAGCGTATGGGAGAAGTTTGTCGTTCTTCCGACTTGTAGCCGCCGACGTAAGAAGGCGGAGGCCATCGGAGTCCAGTCAGGCGGCCTCTTTCCGCCTGCCTACGTCGGCGGCTACAATTCTGGGTGAGCCGTCCGGGCTAAAACAGGTGGTTGTAAATCTGGACGACGGTCTTGACCGCACGCTCCCAGCGGAAGCGCTTGAGGTTCTGCCGGCCCTTCTCGATCAACTCGCGCCGTAACGCCTCGTCGGTCAGAATGCGCCGCAGCCCCGCGGTGATTTCCTCGAGGCTGTCGGGATTGACAAACAGAGCCGACTCGCCGCCGATCTCGGGCAGCGCCGCGTGGTTGGCGGCCAGAACCGGCGCCCCACAGGCCTGCGCCTCCAGCAGCGGCAGGCCGAATCCCTCATACTTGGTCACCAGGTAGACCGCGCGGCAGCCGTAGTAGAACGCCTTTTTCTCCTCGTTGTTGATACTGCGGTGAATCTGCACCCGTTCGCTGAGCTTGAGCGTCCGGATCAGCTTGGAGCACCCGGCAAAAAAACGATCGGGCGACAACACCAGCACCAGGTAAATGTCCCGAAGCGCCGGGTCTTCCTGGAGCGCCTGGGCATAGGCCCGGATCATCATCGGCAGGTTCTTGTTGGGCCGCGTGCTTCCGATATAGAGCAGATAGCGGTCGGGGAGCCCGTAGCGCTCGCGCGTCTGCTCGACGAACTCCGGCGGACACGCCATCAATTCTGTGGCATTGATGCCCGAATGGACCACGATCGTCCGGTCGGCACAGCGGGGGAAGACGCGCGCGATGTCGCGGCGCGTCGCTTCCGACACCGTCACGATATAGCGGGCGCGCCGGACCGTCCGCGGATAGGCCCACCAGTAGAACAGGTCATAGGCTTTGCGAATCGGCCACGCACGCTGGCCCGTGAATTCGGGGACCAACAGCGCCTGAAGATCGTAGATGGTCACCAGCAGCGGCCCGCGATAGAACACCGGCGTGATCGGAAAGAGCGAATGCAGCACGTCGGGCCGTTCCTGCCGGACGACCTGGCCGAACTGAAAGACCGTGGCCAGCGAAATCGGGCGCGCGTTGAACTTCTTCACCGTGAAGTTCTCGCCCAGCGGCAACTGGCACCGGTAGTTCGGGTGGACGTAGACCACATACTCGTTCTGCTGGTCCTCGGCGGCCAGGTAGCTTAGAAAATCCTCGCTGTATTGCGAGATGCCCGAGTACTCGCCCATGAGATATCGGGCATCAATCACGATCCGCATGCTCGCGCCTCCATCCCTATTGAAGCCCAAAACCAGCTTGGAGTTCAACCCTCAGATTGTCTGTTCTCAACGGAACGCCGGCGCCCACGTCCAATAGGTCCGACGAGTCCGACGAGTCCGACAAGTCCGACACGTCCGACGAGTCCGACAAGACCGACGAGTCCGACAAGACCGACGAGTCCGACAGGTCCGACAAGTCCGACGAGTCAGAGCACCGGCGAGGCCGCCGGCGTTCCTTAATCCGCAATCCTCAATCGAAAATCACTTGCTCAGCCCGATCTTTCGCGCAACCTCGCTCACCGTCTTCTCCCACGACGACGGGCGTGCCCGCTCAATTCCTCGTTGGCGCAGCGCCGAAGAGTCGGCCGCAAGCCACTCGCGCGCCCGACGGACAAATTCCTCCCGATCGCGCGCGATGACCACCTCGTCGGAGAAAAAGCGCACCACGTCGGGCACCGCCGTCGAAATCACGACCCGCCCCGCGGCCAGATACTCCAAGGTCTTGACGGGATTGATCGCCTGTGTTGCCTCGGTCATCGCGAACGGCAAAAGGGCCAGATCGAATTGCCGCACATAGGCGGGCAGCTGCTCATGCCGCCGCGGCCCCAGCAGGTGCAAATTCGCGACGCCCTGCGGCCGGTCGAAACTGCCGTGGACCGGCCCGATCAGGACAACCGATCCTTGGGGAAACTCGCGGCACAGCTGTTCCAACAACTGGCGGTCGAGCCGGTCGCTGACCGTCCCGATGTAACCCAGAATCGGCCGCGGCAAGGAACGCAAATCCTCCGGGGCCTCGTCCGGCGCGTCGTGAAACCGCTCAAACCGTACGCCGGACGGGATGAAATGGATATCGGGCCTTCGCGATTGGCGGCGGTCGCGGAGAGCCTGCGTGCCGCTCAACACCACGTCGGCCTGAGCGAGCCACTGGTCCTCGAGTTGCCGCGCATTGGGAGGCGCCCAACCGAAACCCGGGAAATCATCTATGAGGTCATACACCCGCTTGGCCCAATCCAGCCGTCCGAGCAGATCGGCCGAAAACGGACTGTTGCTCAGGAACAGGATCTCCGCTTCGGGAGGCAGCACCGAGCAGGCTTCCGCCCAGATCAACCAATGATTGAGCGCGAAAATCCACGACCGCTTGTATTCGCCCGGCAGAATCAGGGGTTGCACCACCCGCACCCCATGTCCGCGGTCTACCCGGAACTCGCGTTGCCAATCCGGCACACTGTCGTAGAGGCGATGAACCTGGACCGGGCTCATGAAGATGACCGGAAGATGGTCGGCCAGTCCCAGCGCGATTTCCTGGGGCCGTTGCCAGACTTCCTGCCAGACCACCTGCGAATAAAAGAAAAGCACCCGGGGACGCCGGCTCGCTCCGTCGGCGTTCGGACCGCCTCCCGCGCGCAGTTCGTTCATTGCTTCGGCGCGTCGGCGTCGGAACCGCGCAACCGTCAGCGGCGCCCAGGTGAGCGACCGCGCGACCAATCGCACCGAGCGCGCCAACAGCGCCATCCTGGGGATGTCACTCGTGAAGGGCATGAGGATTCTGAGGCCGCAGGGAGAGCCGCCGGATGTTCTCGTCTGCTCGGCTGCGCAGCGCCCCCGCGCCGGGGCGCCGGCCGTCCGCTCAGATGATGTAGTTTCGCCGGCGCGCCAGCTCCTCTTTTTTCTGAAAGAAGATCGAAGTCCACTCCGCGCTGCCGCGGGGAATCTTGCGCTGCATGGATTCGATCATCCGCTCGACTTCCGCGTTGATCTCGTCTTCGATTTTCAGATCGTTCGTGATCACACGGGCGATCACGGTCACCAGGCTGGTTCGCATCCCGGTGAACCGAATGAGCTTGTTGTGCGTCAGATGATCGGCCATCTGGTCGGCGAGGTATTGAATGCGGTCGTCGCTCAGTCGCATAGGCGCTCTCTCAGAGGACGGTCTTTCGTTCGCGCACCAGCTGGTCGCGGATCTTGCGGCGCAACAGATGGACGTCAATATTCTTGCCGGCGATCTTGTCGCGGTGCGTCTCCATGATTTGGTCCACCTCTCTCATCAGCTCATCCTCGCGCTGAAGATCGTCGAGAAAGAGCTTCCGCACCACACGGTCCACCTCTTCGGCGGGGACCAGCAACTTCACCCGCTCGTCGTGCTGCAACGCCGCCACGATCTGTCGGCTGAGATCTTCCACTTTCTCCGGTTTCAATCTCACAATTGTTTCCCTGACTTCGAAGAATAACGTCGCACGCTTTTTTGGCCCCCAACAAGATAAAGCCTTAGAGTCCGTCCAGCGCGTCGTCAAGGCCCGATTTCCCGGTCAGAAAGGCACGCCAAACTTATCATCTTCCCACCGCCGTGCTTGCGTTTCATAGACATTCGTTGCCACCGGGAAAATGGCAATTGCCTCAAGTCTCCATTGGCCCGACGCACCCGCGGACGACATTCCGGTGACAAAATGCTCGACAACCGCGCCGGTTTTCTTTACGAGTTAATACGGTCTTGCCCGGAACGTCGGCGGTGTTATGAGCAGGTTCTCATCCCTTCGCGGTTCGGACCATGACACATCTGACCATCATTTCTGGGGAAGCTTCGGGCAGTCGCCACAACCTCGAGAAGGCTCCTCTGACCATCGGACGGAGTCGCGAGTGCCAGATTCAGTTGCGCGACCCGATGGTCTCGCGCCGCCACGCGCGCGTCTATTTTGCCAGCGGTCAGTACTGGGTGGAGGATCTCGGCAGCCGCAACAGCACCCTGGTGAACGGCCAGAAGATCGCCAACGCGCAGGCGCTTCATTCGGGCGACCGCCTGGAGATCGGCGAGACCACGCTGGTCTTCGAATCCGAAGTCTCTTCCTCCACCCAGTCCGAAGTGGTCGAGCCCCGTTCGCCGGCCGAGGGGTTGGAGGAGACCGTGTTCGAGGACTCGGTCGGCCCGCTTTGGTTCCTCGAGCAGCCGTTCGAAGCCAACAGCCTGGAGATCCTTTACCGCATCGCCTCCATTCTGAACGCCGGCCTGGGTCTGCCCCACCTGGTGCGTGATTCCCTCGGCGCCATCCGGTCGTTCTTCAAGGCCAACACGGCCTGCTTCTTTCTGACCGAGCAGCTGGCCCCGCTCATTCAACCCACACTCGTTCTCAGCGACGAACCCTCGCCGCCGGTCAGTCAGCGGGTAGTGCTGTTCAGTCTTCGGTCGCGACGGGCGGTTTGCGTTCGGGATACCCGCGCGGAATTGCCCCCGACCGACGTGGTCAACCAGACCGGAGCGGCGACCGGCCGCTCGCTGATGTGCGCCCCCTTGATCCATTCGGAAAAGGTCTTCGGCGCGATTCTCGTGGATCACCTCCAGCCGAACTACTTTGACCATCGCTCCCTGGCTTCCTTCACGGCGATCGCTCACCTGATCGGCGGGGCGGGGGCCCAGGCCCAGCGGATCGAACGACTCGAAGCCGAGGTTCGCATGGCCCAAGGCGGGCCGGCCTCCACCGAGGCCTTGACAGGTGTTTCGCCGGCCATAGCCAAGCTGCACCGCCAGATCACCGAAGCCGCCCACGCCGAGGAGCCGGTTCTCATCGTCGGCGAATATGGGTCGGGCAAACATGAAGCGGCCCAGGCCGTCCACCAAAACAGTCCCCGACAAGCCGGCCCCTTGGTCTGGTTTCACGTCCTGGCGACCGAGGAAGCCGACTTGGCGTCGGTTCTGTTTGGGGTTTCGCAAGGGGATGCCAACGGCGTGGATCAGCCCGGTTCCGGGAGAGTCGAGGCGGCCCACGGCGGCACTCTCGTGATCGAGGAAATCGGCGCCTTGCCGCGGCAACTGCAGAAGGAGCTCCTGGCTTTTTTGCGTACGCTCAAATTCCAGCGCGTGGGCGCCCAGCGCCAGTACTTCTCGGATGCCCGCCTGATCGTCACGACCAGCCAGCCGCTGGAAGAGGCCGTGCTGGCCGGGAGATTTGACCCCGACTTGTTTGCCGCCATCGGGGTGCTGACGATCGTCGTCCCGCCGCTGCGCGATCGGGGCGACGACGTCGTGGAGCTGGCCAAGCGCCTGGTGCAAGAGCTCGCTCCGCGGGTGGGTCGAAGAAAAATCTCACTCTCCGCGCCGGTCATTCAGGCCTTCCAGGTCTATCGCTGGCCGGGCAATATTCGCGAACTGCGAAGCGTCATCGAACGCATGGTCGCCCGCGCGCGCGGCGACGAACTGGTCATCCCCGACTTGCCCGGCGAGATCCTCGAACAGGTCCATCGGATTGTCCCACCCACCGAATTGGAGAAGACCACCGATGGCGGGTCCGTCCCCCGCACACCCTGACTTCTTCTCCGCAGCCCCCAATCGAGATCGTTCTGACAGATCGAGGAACAAAACCATTAAACTCTACTGGGTTTCCCCACGGCTTCGCTTCTTCCTCGAGGCAGGTTGATCAATCCGATCCGCGATCTTCTCGATTTCGTCTCGATCGTTCGAGGGTTCGAATGAGGAAGGTCAAAAGATCATTGGCAGGGGTGGCGATGCCGCACTCGCGGCCGTAACGGACGATCATGCCGTTCAACGCGTCAATCTCGGTCCGCCGCCCCGCGCGAATATCCTGAAGCATCGAAGGATGATGGTCATAGGTGGCGGGGACGAGCCGCCCGACGAGAACCTTGTCATACGCCTCGGCCGTGGGCACGAGCATCTCCACCTGGCGAGCGGCGGCCACGGCGTAGACTTCGCGCACGACCCGGCGAAGGATCTCACGCGTTTCCTCGTGCTCGATCAACTCCCCGTAATGCGTTTCCAGCAGTGTCGCCGTTGGGTTGAGGGAACAGTTGTAAAGGATCTTGCCCCACAAATAGGCATGGATACGGTCGGTGGGAAGAGTGGGGATCCCGGCCGCGCTGATGATTTTCGCCAGCGACTCGATGATTCCGCTTAGCGACGCATCCGGTTCAATCGTTCCGAGCATCACTTCCTCGGCATAGACCGTGACACGGCAATGGCCCGGTTCGTCCACCACCACGCCGAAAATCACCCGGCCCCCGATGGTTCGCTTCGCGCCGACGAACCGGGCGATCGTCTCGACGTTGCCAAGGCCGTTCTGAAGGGAAACCACCGGCGGTTCGCCTGCCAGAGGAACCTCGACCAACTGCGTCATGGCCGTCTCGGTGTCATAGGACTTGACCGAGAGGAACACCGCATCGAATCGCTCGCCGGCAACCTCGGCGATGGACTCATGCGTGGGCAGGCCCGTGATCTGGTGGTCGCCCCAGATGCCCGAAATGCGCAGGCCCCGTTCCGCGATCACGGCCATGTGATCGTGCCGGCCGACCAGCGTCACGTCGTGACCCGCGCGCCGCAGAAAGCCGCCGAACACGCTTCCGATCGCACCCGCTCCGAACACCAGGAAACGCACCGCCCCACCCCCGTTAGAAAAGCGAATGATGAATGATGAATTGAAAAACTTTGACGACGACACGCGGCCTCGGCGTTCGCTATCGGGCTTTTTTGTTCATCGTTCATAATTCATCGTTCATCGTTTGCTTCTTCCGTTCATCATTCATAATTCATCATTCCGTATCTCTTCCCACCCCAGTCGCTCGCGCTCGGCCCAAAACTCCTCAAACGCCACATAGTTGGGCTGCTGCCAGCGTCGCCGCAGAATCTCGTTGCCGACGTGACGAAGGATAAAGCGGAAGAATTTCCGTTTGTAGGGATTTCTCGCGGTCAGCCCCTCCCACACGATTCTCGGCTGGGTGTAAAAGCGCTGGAGAACCTTCCGATAGAGCCACTCAACCTCCGACCGCGCGAGCCGTTCGGTCGGCATGATCGCGTGAAAAAAGTCGTAGTGCGAGAGGTCGCGGTCCTCGATCCGCCCCGCTTCCTCCATGCGGCGATAATACGGCGTGCCCGGAAACGGCGTCGTGATTGTGAGAACCAGAAAATCGCTCGCGCGCCGCACCAGCCGATACGTCGCTTCCATCGTTTCGGCATCATCGTTCCAGTCGCCAAACATCAGATTGGTCATCGCCATGATGCCCTGTTCGCGGATCAACCGGATCGCTTCCTCGGAGCGGTTGAGGTTGAACCGTTTGTGGTAGCTGTCCAGCACGCACGGCGCGGCGCTTTCGATCCCCAGCATGATCTGGAAGCAGCCCAGCCGTCGAAGGCGCGGCAGGAGATCGGCATCGCGCAGAATGTGGTCCACCCGCGCCTCGAACCAAAAATCCATCTGGAGCCCGCTGCGCTCGAGCTCGTCGCAAAAGGCCTCGATCCGCTCGCGGCTCCAGTTGAAGCTGTCGTCGGCAAAATCCACCACGCGGGTGCGATAGAGGTCGCAGGCCGCCCCCACGTATTCGAGAATCCGTTTGGCCGAAATCCCTCGCCAGCGCGACTGCCAGAACGCCGCTTCGGAGCAGAACGCGCAATCGTCGCCGCAGCCGCGGCTGGTGTTGATGTGGACGTGATCGCGCACACTGGTCAGCTTGTAGACCGGGTTGCGGGCGTCCACGAGGTCGAATGCCGGGACGGGGAGCGTGTCGAGCTCCTCGAGCTGCGGACGGGGCGCGGTTCGCCGAACGCGGCCGTTCTCAGCAAAAGCCAAACCGGCGATCGCGTTGGTTGGCCGAGCTTGTTGCAGCGCTCCCAGGAGTTCGGCCAGCGTCTGTTCGCCCTCGCCGACGATGACATAGTCGAACAAACCCTGTCCGCTCTCGCCCAGAATCCGCTCGACGTCGAGACTGAGGTGGCTGCCCCCGCCGACGATTTTTGCCCCCGGCGACACGCGCCGCACCAGCTGCGCCGCATCGAGCGCATCGGGCACCAGACAGGTGATGTTCGCCGTGATCCCCACGACGTCCGGCTTTTCGTGGCGCAGGATTCGCTCCAGATCATACCACGTGCGAGGGAGCGCCGTTGCGTCCACAAATCGGACGTCGTGCTCTTTGCGAACGTAGGCGGCCAGCGCCAGAAGTCCGGGACTTGCGGCCCACAGCTTCAGCGGCGGGTGAATGATGTGCGGGGGATCAACCAGGAGGACTTTCAAACGTTCAAAACCTCTGGGTATTGGTCTCTTTGGTCTGCTCGAGATTCAGCCTTTGTCGCCCACCCGCCCTTGAACATTGTTTCGTCGTGGTCGGTTCGGCACGTTTGGATTGCAGCCGTTTGGCGGTGCTCGCGGCGTCCTTTAATCTCTTCCGGATCGCGGACTTGAGATCAAGGTGTCGGACTTCTGCCCACGCCTGTGCTTTCCACTTCCAAACCTCCGTCTGGGCCTTTGACTCACGCACCTTGGTCGCCATATAGACCACCTCCAGGAGAGTGACCACGCGCAACGGTTTCGAGTAACCTTCAAGCAAGTTTACCGCACAGACTCTGGCCTCCTTGTTGATGTTGGCCAGGTGTTTGTAGTTCCCGCTCAAGAGGATATCCATCACACGTACCGTCGCCAGGGCTATGTGCAAGGCATCTTCAAGTTTGCTGGGCGGAATGATTCCCTCTCGAATGTACGTTGCGGCCAAACGCTCGATCTCCAAGCGCTTCCCCTCGTTACTCAAAACCACTAGCATATACTTGCTGATGACTTCAAGCAGTTCCGCCCGTTTCATCTTGTTGAGGGAGTTGCGAAAAGCGAAGTGGCGCGGGCTGTTAGCCTGTGAATCGTGTGGGATCAGACAAATGCCCCCCATGCACCAGTCAATCCGGACGCCAGCCGAGCTCGAACATCGCTTTTCGCAACTCCCTCTTGTTCTCTGTCCGGGCGATTTCATCAAGAACGACCGTCGAAACGAAAACCGCATAAACCCCAGTTTTTGCGTAGTTGTCCAAGAGCTGGATCGTCCCGTCCCACTTTTCCGCCGCATCGTCTGCGAACAGAAATCTTATGACGGATGTGTTGAGGCAGATGTGGATCTTCTTCATCGGCTTTTCACGCGCCATTTCCTGCATTCCGGGAAACTCAAAGCAGGATGGACCAACGCGATGGAAGAATCGTGTTTTCAGGCGGGAGAAGCAAGATGAAACCCCCCGATGAGGCTTCCTGCGCGCTGCCTTGAGGAGTGCGTCTCCCGGTTTCGGAGTAAGTACTCGAGCTCGCTCATCCGAGCGGTTCCCCGTTGACCGCAGAACGGCCGCCTGCTACGGTTCAGAGCAATTAGCAGTGAGGCATTGGTGGAGGACAACTCCAATGGAAAAAGAAACCCTCTGGCGGCAATTCGAGGAACTCTCACCCGAAGCGCAGCAGGAAGTGTCCGATCTTATCGCCTTCCTCCGTTCACGGCATCCACGACCGGCCGAGACTTCGCCCCGCGAGGTGAAGTTGGAGGATGAGCCCTTCGTAGGGCAGTGGAAAGATCGGCAGGATATTCAAGACTCCGCGCAATGGGTTGGGGAACTGCGCCGGCGAGAGTGGAGAGAGCCTGATGGACCAAGTGGTGCTGTTGGACACAAGCGTGCTCGTTGATGTTGAGCGCAAGAACGCCGAAGCGGTCGCTTTTCTCGCCCGTCTGGAAAGCGAGCGCCGATCCGCAGTCAGCGTAGTTACGGAAATGGAATTGATCGTCGGTTGCCGCAGCAAGAATGAACTGCGGTCGTTACAGCAGTTCATTCGGCGGTTTCAGGTCTACATGTTAACCCCACCGATTGCCCAAGCCGCTGTTGATCTCCTCCGGCAGTACCGTCTCAGCCACGGCTTGCTCGTGGCTGACGCCTTGATCGCCGCAACCGCCCTCTCCATTCCCGCCCCGCTGGTCACGGCAAACCGGAAGGACTTCGACTTCATCGGAGAGCTGGAGAAGTGGCCATATCTGTAGATGACACCCAAAGCTCTCCGAATCAGAACACCGGTTTGCCTGGTTCCTCAGCCGGCCGCGTTTGCCGCTTCAAGATTTTTCTATACACCACCCGCCCCCGCCGTTCACAATAGCCTCATTAGGAGGTAGTAGGATGGCCCCTGCTTCCAAGGACCATTGGCGCCCGGCTGACATTCGCCAGCCCCTGCTTTCGCCCAATGTGGCCAACGATCTGGTCCAGCGCGCCTCGACTCAGCTCGAACTGGCCCGCAGCGAAGCCAAGCGCCGCGCCGCCGAGTCCGGCCTCGAGTTCGCCCAGCGCTACACCCAGGCCGTGGACGAGACCGTCCTCTTCCTCTGGTCTTCGGTCGCCAAGTTCGGCTCCCGCGGCCTCCACCTCTTCGAGCGCATCGCTCTGGTTGCCCAGGGCGGCTACGGTCGCGCCGAATTGAACCTCTATTCCGACGTAGACTTGCTGGCCGTGCTGCCTTCCGACCTGAAGGAGGACGAGGAGCGCGCCATCCGCCAACTCTTCCATCTCCTCTGGGACCTCCACCTTGATCTCGGCCACTCCACCAAGACCATCGCCGAGTGCGTGGATACGCTCGGCACCGACATTGACTCGGCCACCGCCCTGATCGAGGCGCGCTTCCTCACGGGCAACCGCGAGGTGTTCGACGCCATGCGCGAGAAATTCGAGAAGCGCCTGCGCGGCAACCAGCAACGTTGGTTCCTCGAGTTCCGCCGGCGCGACTGGGACGAGCGTCACGAGCACTACGGCTCGTCGGTCTATCTGCTCGAACCCAACGTCAAGCAGGGCGAAGGCAGCCTGCGCGACGTTCACACCCTGCGCTGGCTGGAGTTCCTTTTCTACAGCTCCACCTCGCTCGAAGGGCTTCTCGCGAACAACCTCATCACTGCCGAAGAGCGCGACACGCTGCTTCGCGGCGTGGATTTTCTCCTGCGCGTTCGCAACCAGCTGCATTTGCTCGAAGGGCGAAAGTGCGACCTGCTGAGTTTCGACAAGCAGCCGCGCGTGGCCCACGCCCTCGGCTACCAGGCCGACGGCGAATGGCTTGCCGAAGAAGTCCTCATGCGCGACTACTACATTGCCGCGCGCGAAATCTTCCGGATCGCCCAGCGCGTGGTCAACGAACTGACCGAACCGGCCCAGCGCGGCCCGCTCTTCAAGCGCGAGCGCGCCCTCGACGACCGCCTTCGCGCCCGTCAGGACCGCGTCTATGCGGCCGGAGACGAAGCCGCCTACTTCCAGGAAGCTCCCGCGCGCATGATCGGCGTCTTCGCCGCCGCCCTCAAGGCCGGATACCGCGTCGCCGAATCCACCAAGCGGACCATCGAACGGCTCCTGTGCCGCGGCGTCGGGGCCGACCTGAGCGAAAACGAAGAGGCGCGCCGCGCTTTCTTCACCATCCTCAGCACGCCGGGCGAGGTCGGCGCCACTTTGCGCGACCTGCACGAATGTGGCGCGCTCGAAGCCTGCCTGCCCGAGTTCCGCCGGCTCTTCTGCATGGTCCGCGCCGACTCCTACCACAAGTATACCGTGGACGAACACCTGCTTCGCGCCGTCGAGGTGGCCGACCGACTCCGCGCCGGCGATTCCTCCGCGCCCGAACTGCTCCGTCGCGAGGCCGAGCGCGTTCGCCGCTGGGACCTCGTTTACTTCGCCGTCCTCATTCACGACATCGGCAAGGGCGAAGGCCACGGCCACGTCCTGCGCGGCGGCCAGATCGCCCAGCGCATCACCGCCCGCATGAATCTCCCTGTCGAAGAAGCCGAGGTCGTGCGCCGCCTGATCCTCGACCATCTCAAGCTGGTCCACGTCGCCCTGCGCCGCGATCTCGAAGATCCCAGGCTCATCGGGCGCGTCGCCCGCGACATCGGCGACCCCGAACACCTCCTGATGCTCTACATTCTGACCTATTGCGACCTGCGCGCCGTCAGCCCCGACAGCTGGTCGGAGTGGAAATCGGCCCTGCTCGCCGAACTCTACGAGAAGACCGCCGCGGTGCTCTCCGGCCGCCCCACGCCCGAGCGCTACACCGCCGCCGACGTTCAGGAACTCATCGAAAAGGTCCGCGCCCACCTCACCATGTCCGAAGAGGAGCAGACCATTTCGCTGGCCGAATACATCGCCGAGTTGCCCGAACGCTATGCCTCCACCACTCCACCCGACCAGATCGCTCATCACTACGAGATGTTCGAAGCGCTCGACGACGAGAACCGCGTGGTCTGGGAACTCCAGCATCCCAAGGGGGTCAACTATTCCGAACTGACCGTGATCGCCTACGACCGGCCCAGTGTGTTCAGCGTGCTGTGCGGCGCGCTGGCCTCGAAGCGAATCAACATTCTCGGTGCGCAGATCTTTTCGACCAAAGGCGGCGGCGTGATTGACCGCTTCCAGGTCCAGGACGTCCACGGCCAGCCCCTGCCCGAAGGCTTTGTCCTCGAACGCCTCCGCAACGACGTCAACCGCATCTTCTGCGGCAAGAAAGCGGTCGAGGAGTTGTTCGGCAAGACCTCGCGCGAACCTCTCTCGCCCCAGAAGCGCGCCGAGCTTCAGCGCATCGCCCCGCCCTCGGTCGTCGTGGACAACGACACTTCCGACCGCTCGACCATCATCGAGGTCAAGGGCTACGACCGCCTCGGGCTTCTGTATGACATCACGCGCCTTTTCGTGCGCTTTGGCCTGGATATTGACCTGGCGATGATCACCACCGAAGCCTACCGCATCGTGGACGTCTTCTACGCCACCGACTCCGAAAACAACAAACTCGACGACCCCGCCACCCTCCAACGCCTCAAAGCCGAATTGCTGGAAGCAGTGTCATAGAGTGGCGCGGGCAGTTAGCCTGTGTAGGACAGGTTGGCAACCTGTCCAGGCGCCGCGAGCCGGAAGAGTAGCGTTCGCCGTCCGCCCGCGAAAACGAAATCAATAACCCGTCCCGAACCCCTCCCCGAATTCCGTTTACGCCATGAGACGGCAACGCTTCAGAGGCAGCTTGCCAACCCGCCCCACACCGCTTTTCCGAACTCCTCCCAATCGAAGCGGCTTCTCTTTGCTGTTGACAAATCAGTCAGCGCGGCACGAAAAGAAGTGTGAAACACGGTAGGGTCTTGGTTAGATCCGGGAAGCAGACTGACCCATTCGCCGCAAAGCACCGCAATACCAAGCCGGAGACCCCCAGGTTCAGTCGCTCCAGCCCAGTACAGGACCGACCCGAACCCTACTGATTCGCCCAAGGAGGTCGAGCTATGAGGGGAAGGAAACTCCCAACCACGGCAGGGCTATGCAGCCTGCTGGCAGCGCTTTCGTTCTTCGTCAGCGACGCCCGAACGCAGGAAAGCGCACTGCCGTCCGGCGTCGGCAAACTGGCGCCGGTCGGCAGCGTGTTCACCTATCAGGGACAAATCAAGAAGAACGGGGTGCTGATCACCGGCAACTGCGATCTGAACTTCACCCTCTGGGACGCCGCCGGCAGCGGCTCGCCCCCAACCGGCGGCACCCAGATTGGGACCACCTATACGGTCACGAGCGTCCCCGTTGCCTCCGGCCTGTTCACCACCCAGCTCGGCTTCGGCGCCAACGCCTTCGAAGGCGATGAGCGCTACCTGCAAATCGCCGTGCGGTTTCCCGCCGCCAGCGGCAGTTACAAGACGTTGGCCCCGCGCCAACTGATCACGCCCGCACCTTACGCCATGGCGCTTCGGCCCGGCGCGGTCATCCGAAAAACGGGAGCCGGCGCCAAGAACCTGAGCGTCTATTCCAACGATTGGGGAGGAGGCTCAGCGTCCATCTATGGCGTCATGGATACTCCCAGCGGCATCTTCCTCGGGACGTATGCAGGCATCTGGGGTGACTCGACGAATGGAAGCGGGCTTTACGGCACCAGCGCGAATATGTACGGTGTGTACGGAAAAACCGCCACCGGCGATGCGGGCGTCTTCGGCCAAATCGGGAATACGTGGACGGGGCTGAACACCGGCGAGCAGGCCGCTGTCCTGGGCGTTGGCACCGGCACCGGCGGAATCGGGGTCGTCGGCGCCAGCATTGAGACTTATGGCGTGCGCGGCCAAGGGCTCACAGGGGTCAAGGGCATCAGCTACGTGATCCAGGGCACCGGGGTCGACGGAGAGTGCAATCAAGGGGCATTCGCGTATGGGGTCTGGGGAAAAAGCACCAGCGGCTACGCCGGATATTTTAACGGAAACGTCCACGTGGCCGGGACATTGAGCAAGACCGCCGGGGGCTTCAAGATTGACCATCCGCTCGACCCCGCCAACAAGTATCTCAACCATTCTTTCGTCGAATCGCCGGACATGAAGAATCTCTATGACGGCGTGGCGGTGCTCGACGGGACGGGCGCGGCCGTGGTGCAACTGCCCGACTGGTTCGAGGCGCTCAACCGCGACTTTCGCTACCAGCTGACCTGCATCGGCGCTCCCGCGCCGGTCTATATCGCGGCAGAGATTTCCAGCAACCGGTTCACCATCGCCGGCGGTCGGCCCGGCATGAAGATCTCGTGGCAAGTCACCGGAATCCGGAAAGATGCCTATGCGGAACAGCATCGCATTCCGGTGGAAGAACTCAAGCCGCCCGAACTGCGAGGGGCCTATCTCCATCCCGCCGTATACGGCCTGCCTGACTCGGCGAGCGTTCAAAGCGCGATGGAGAGCGCCAAGGGGATTCGCCCCCAGCCGATGCCCCCCGTCATCCAGGGCGAAGCCTCGGCCCGGCCGCGCTGAAGGAGGAGAAGAAGATGAACAAGCGACGGTGGATCGCAAAGAAGTCGTGGTGGATCGCGGCTCTGGCGGCGATTGTGATCGCGACTGCCGGCTGGGCGCTGCTGGCCGACCAATACGGTCTGTTCTTCTATACCAGCGACGCGGGCGGCTACACCTTCAGCACCGGCGGCGGCTATTCCCTGGGCGGCACGATCGCCCAGCCCGACGCGGCGGCCATGAGCGGCAGCGGCTATTCGCTCCAAGGCGGCTTCTGGGTCACAGTCCCAGTTCCCAAAACCGACGCTCCGGCATGGACGCAATATGAGTAAGAGCGGCGTGGGCGTCAGCCCGCGAAACGCAGCGGACCACAAAGCCCACCCCACTGTTTGCGCCCACATACGAAGTCAACCCTCCTGTTTCGCAAGTTCCTCTATAGTCGAAAGTCGAGAGTCCATTCCTCTTTGGTTGCGGCCACTGGCTGTCTTGGGGAATACGTTTCACGGTTGAATATGGATTCTTGTTGCCTAAATCCGTGGAATCCGTGTCCACTATGAGCTTGAGGTTGGTGTTACTCCAGCTCGTTGCCAAACGGAAATCCAGGGCGTCGAACGATGTCGCAGAACGAATTGATGGGGACCCTGAGGGAAGAAACGGCGAGGCGCTATGGCGCGGCGCTCGCGGCCGTGCGCGTCGTCGTGGCGCCCTATCGCATTTGTCCCCTGGGAGCTCACATTGACCATCAGCTGGGGCCGGTGACCGCCATGGCGCTCGATCAGGCGGTGCTGCTGGCCTATGCGCCGTCGGGCTCGCGCGAGGTGAGGCTGAGCAGCCGAGATTTTTCCGGCGAGGTGCGGTTCGAGTTGGACGATGTGCCGGAAAGGCGAGAAGGCGACTGGGGCAACTTTGCGCGTGGTGCAGTCAGAGCGTTGCAGCAAAGCCACCGGCTTCACACCGGCATCGTGGGCGTTACCGCGGGCTCGTTGAGCGAAGGCGGTCTCAGCTCGTCCGCCGCGATTGGCGTGGCCTATCTCCTGGCGCTCGAAGACGTGAACGGCCTGGAGATTTCCAACGAGGAAAACATCGCGCTCGACCAGTTCATCGAAAACAACTACCTGGGCCTGCGCAACGGCATTCTCGACCAGTCGGCCATTCTGCTTTCGCGGCGCGATCATCTGACGCTGATGGATTGCGCAACGGTGCGGCACGAGCTCATTCCCTGCGCCGGCTCCATGCCGCCCTTTACGATTCTGCTCGCGTTTTCCGGTCTGAAACAAGCCCTGGTGGGAACCGACTACAATCGCCGCGTCGGCGAATGCGCCCAGGCAGCCGAGATCCTGTTGGCGGCGGTTGGAAGAAAATCGGAAAAGCCGCTGCTGGGCAACGTGAGCGCCGAAGAATATGCCGAACACAGGCACCTGCTCAGCGGCGCACCCGCCCGCCGCGCGGTCCATTTCTTCACCGAAGTGGAACGCGTGCGCCATGGCGTCGCGGCTTGGAAACAAGGCGACATCGAGGAGTTCGGCCGCCTGATGACCGCTTCGGGCGAAAGCTCCATCCGCAACTACGAATGCGGCTCTCCGCCACTGATTGACCTCTATCACGTTCTCATCGAAACGCCCGGCGTCTACGGTGCGCGTTTCAGCGGCGCCGGCTTCCGCGGTTGCTGCCTTGCCCTGGTCGAACCCGACGTCGCCCCCTCGGCCGCCTCATCGGTCCTCGCCGCCTACACCCACCGCCATGCCAACCTGGCCGCAGACGCGCGCACTCTCCTCTGCCACTCTGACGATGGCGCACGAATTCTCTGAGGGTCGCTTGGGTGGTGTTGAACTTCAGAGCGCCAAGATAGCGGCCAACTTGGCAAGCGTTTCCTGGAGAGTCGCTTCTGGGACCTTGCAGCAGAAACGCACATGTCGAGCTTTCCAGCCGAGGTTCTTCACCCGGTCGGATAAAATGACGCCCGAGATTTTGAGGCCTGCAGGCAGTGCCACCTCAAACGGATAGCCTTTGACTTGACTGGTGATAGGACAAAACAGCGCGAGGCCGACCTTGCGGTTGTATGCTTCGGGCGAGAGCACCAGCGCCGGCCTGTTTCCGGATTGTTCATGACCGGCCGTGGGTTGGAACCGAAGCCAGACGATGTCGCCTCGCTCGGGACAGTAAGGGAGGGGCATCACCAGACCTCCCGGCCGACAGGCTCGCCGAAATCAATCTCCGCATGGAGATTCTTCTTCGAGACGCCCTTGAGCAGATCGGAGAGGGAATAGCGCGGGGTTGGGCGTGGATCGAGGACGATCTTGCCGTCGTGGACTGCCAGGTCAACTTCCGCGCCGGCCGACAGGCGGGTATCTTTGGCAAAAGACTGTGGGATCCTTACCGCCAGGCTGTTGCCCCATTTCTGAACTTTTGCGTGCATGATCAAGGCCTCCTCCTTGTATCTACAATGTAGATACGTGACGGCTTGTCGGGATGCAAGGCAAATCCGTTCCACAGATAAGGAAAAATCAGTAGCGCGGCATGTTCGGGATTTCCGCGGCGAAACGGGCGTCGAAGGTTTTGAGCTCGTCGAGCGAGGCGAGAGTGATGCGCTGCTTGTCCCAGCAACTTCGCCACAAGACGCTCGACAGTTGATAGGTGAGGCGGGCGAAGGAGGGATTGGGATAGACGCCGGACATGAGCGCCTGCGCGCCGACGTTCTCGTACCACTCTCCCAACGTCTCGATGACCTTCTCGTAGGAATTGGTCGCGGGATCGTAGTCCTGGCGCACGCCGGTAATCAGCAGGTGCTTGCTGTCTTCCTGATAGTTGGCATCAATGACAAACTCCTTGCCGTCGCCCACGCCCACGATAGTCCGGCGTTTGATCGCTTCGGCGCCTTTCTTGAAATTGGTGATACCGGTAACCATAGTTCCGCCGAGCGACAAAATGTAATCGCACTTGCCGTCCACCACGTGGGGATACTCTTTGGGATTGGGCGCATGGTAAGGTTCGGAGCTCGACTCGATCCAAAGCCCGCCGGCAAACACCGCCTCGATGCTTTTCTTCAACGTGGCGAGAAGGTTGAGGACGAAGGCCAGGCAGTGAACGCTTTCCTGATACTGAATGTGAACCATGCGTTTGAGGTTCCGCGGGTTGGACCGGCTCTCGCGGTTCTTGGAGCGCTGAACAACCATCTGGGTGATCTCGACCGTCTTGAAACCAGACAGGAAATCGAAGATCCGGCGCGTCAGGGGATCAAAGAGTTCGGGGAAATCGTAGAGCACGACGGCGCCGGAGCGATTCACCGCTTCAACGATGCGGAGACATTCCTCGGGCTGCTCGGGCGGGGCCATGGGCTTTTCGCAAAGGATCGCCGTCGGGTAGTTCGCGGCCCGCTCCAGCAGGATGGCCATGCCCGTTTTGCGCTGCGCCGGGTGAACGGCCAGATGGAACAGGTCGGCAGGATTGCGATAGAAGTGGTCCTCGTTGGTGAACCGCATCACACCGCGCAAGTCCAGATCGTGAGGCGGCGTCCCCGGATCATACACAAACGTCCGCAGCCGCAGGGCGCGCGCGGCTTCGAGAAACTTGCCGCCGATGTAGCCCCACGCACCGGCGATGGCGATGGATTGGGGGAAACGGCCCATAGCCTCAACCTGTCAATCGCACGGCAGCTCGATGAGGCGCTTGGGAAAGCGGCCGAGGACCTCGCGGCCGGAGCGCTTGACCAGAACCATGTCCTCGATCCTTACGCCGCCCCAGCCGGGAATATAGATGCCCGGTTCGACCGTCACCACCATCCCCGCGCGGAGGACGTCCTTGCTTTGCGGATTCTGCGCGGGCGATTCGTGGATCTCCAGCCCTACGCCGTGACCCGTGCCGTGACCGAAATATTTGCCGAATCCCTTGCCCGCGATCCAACCGCGCGCCGCATGATCCACCGTCTTGCCGCCGACTCCCGCACGCATTCTGGCGATGGCCCGGCGTTGCGCCTCGAGGACGGTCTGATAGACCCGCTGTTGCCGCTCGGTGGCGCGGCCCACAACGACCGTCCGCGTCATGTCCGACGCATAGCCGTCCATGAAAACCCCGAGATCGAAAATGACGAAGTCGCCCTTTTTCACCCGCCGGTCGCCGGGCCGCGCGTGGGGGAGCGCCGAGTTGGGACCGGCGGCAATGATCGGATCGAACGACGGCCCGTCGCCGCCCTCGTCCTCGATGGCGTGGAGGAGTTCGCGGGCCAGTTCCTTTTCGGTCACGCCCGGACGGCATTTCGCCAGAACGCGGTCGAGCACCCGTTCGGCAATCCGCTGGGCGTAGACGATGCGAGCCAGTTCGGCGCGGCTCTTTTCTTCACGCAGCCGTTTCACCAGTGCCGTCGCCTCGACCAATTCGATCCCCTCCAGCTTGTCCTTCCACGCTTTGTACGTGCGATACGGAACGGTCTCCTCGAAGCCGACTTTTTTGGTGTGATGGCGCCGGAGGATTTTGGCCAGCTGAGCGCCTTCAGGCGGCTCGGTCATGACAATGCGCAGATGAGAGAGGGTCTGCCGCGCGAGAGTGACATAGCGAAAATCGGTCAGGAAATGGCCGCCGGCCGCCGTCAGGCAGATGAGCGAGGCCGAGCCTTTGAATCCCGACAGGTAGCGCGTGTTGGCGCGGTCCCAGACGAGAAAAGCATCGAGCTTTTCGCGCCTCAGTCCGCGGGCGAGGCGTTCCATTCGCGGGCGATATTCATCCGGTTTTCTTGCCATGCGAACCTCGGATTGTCGAAAGTGCGGCTCCGGTTCGTAGTTCCTGCTTCAACGGGCGTTGTGGCCGCCCCCCAAAGGCGGAACTACAAATATAGCGATGGTTGGGGGCAAAAAGCAAAGCAGCGTCAAGCCACCACACTCCACATATCAGGACTCGGCGTGATCGTACTTCGACAATTTGGTGATGGTAGGTTCGTCGCCGCACAGGCGACATCGGGGATTGCGGCGCACCTCGATAGGACGGACCATCATCCCCAGCGCCTCGTAGATCAGCAGCCGCCGGTTGAGATTGGTCCCGATGCCGACGAGATACTTGATGCACTCGGTGGCCTGAATCACCCCGATCAATCCGGCGACGGCGCCGAGAATGCCCACTTCGGCGGTCGTGGGAAAATAGTTCGGCGGGGGCGGCTCGGGGAACAGGCAACGGTAGCACGGTTCGTGGGGCTGGCCGGGGAAAAAGACCGTGGCCTGGCCTTCGAAGCGCAACACGCTGCCGAAAAAGAGCGGCCGCTTGGTGAAAAAGCAGGCGTCGTTGGTCAGGAACCGCGTCACGAAATTGTCGCAGCCATCCACCACCGCATCGTATTGGGCGATAATCTCGAGGGCGTTCTCGGGCGTCAGGCGGTCGGCAAAGCACTCCACGATCACATCGGGATTGAGCGCCCGAATCCGATCGCGCGCCGACTCCACCTTGATGCGGCCGATATCGTTGGTCGTGTGGATGACCTGGCGATGAAGATTGGACAGCTCGACCTTGTCGCCGTCAATGATGCCGATGCGCCCCACCCCGGCCGCCGCCAGATAGTGGAGCGCGGCCGACCCCAGCCCCCCCGTGCCGACGCACAGGACACTCGATTCGAGCAGTTTCTTCTGACCCTGGAGTCCCATACCGGGCAAGAGCACTTGTCGCGAGTACCGTTCGGCCTGTTCGGGGGTTAGAGTCATAGACGGCCCTCTTCCTGAGATGCCTCATGTTCGGAACGAGACGGCAACAGCCTTGCCAGCAAAAGTCCCACCAGAAGATTCAGCGGCAATGCCAGGTTGGCGAACAGATCCCAATCGCGTTCGGCGCGATCCGGGTGCCACATCCAAGTCCAGAAAAAACCACAGGCCGTTGCCAAAAGCAAGAATTTCTCGAATCGGGTGCGGATTGTCCAGCCCAAAAGAATCAACGCCCCCAACCCGAGGGGCGAAGACTTCCAATGGAACAAGAGCCACATTTTCAGGTGGGCCCAGGAAAAAAGCGAAAAGAGATGGCGCGCTTCCTCGTCCGGCAGACGCAGCGGGACCAGGCGCTGAAGACCGTTATCCAGTCCGCCCACGCGAAAAACCAGCTGCGAGCCACAGAACCAGACGGCCCAAACGATCACGAGGATCAGCGAAATCTCCCGATCGCGGAGCGAGAGGCGCCAGTCCCAGCGGCGCCTGGTTGGATGGCGCGCGGCCGTCAAATAGAGAAACGCCGGAGCGTAGAAGACGGCCAGCATGTGGGAGGAAGCCGCCAGAAGCGCCAAGGCCACCGCCGGCCAGAGAGGGCGCTGGGTTTCGAGATGGCGCTTGACCGCGAGGAAGGAAACGGTCAGGAGCGCGTTGACCCAGGCGTAGTGTTCGACGTGGCCGCAGAAGATCAGCATCAGCGGCGCCGAAAGATTGAACAGCAGGAAGAGCCAGTGCTGCGAAATCGCCACCAGTGTCGCCACGAAGAGGCCCCCGGCCACGGAGCTGCAAAAACCCACGGCGTCGGCCGGCGTCAGGCCCAGCGGCTTGAAGATGAAATGATACGCGGCCTGGTGCAGATAGATCGTCAGCGGCGAACGAACATAAAAGACGTCGAAAGGCTCGGCGGCGATTTCCTGGGCGAAGTCCGTGTCGCCGCCGGGGCGACGATGTTCCCGCAAGCCGAACAAGACAAAGGTGGCCACCACGGCCACGATCAGCAAGGCCACCCGCAGTCGCCAGCGTTGGGGGACTCCGGAGTTGGCTCTTTCAACGATTCCGCCTGCGCTTATCAATGGTGCATCCTTGTTGCTCCGCCGCCCTTTGGGCTGCGATGGCCCGACGCCGCTTTGCTTATCGCTCGTGAACGACATTTGGGGGAGAAGACCAAGCGCGGCCTCATGCCACGGACTTCAAGGGATCAACTCCAGCCATTTTCACACGCTCATACCGCATCATCCGCCGATTCGCCCGTGCGGATGCGATAACACTGTTCGACCGGAAGAACGAAGATCTTTCCGTCGCCGACCATCCCCGTGCGCGCCGCTTTCATGATGACCTGGACGACCTGATCCAAACGGTCCTCGTTGCAGACGACCTCGATCTTGATCTTGGGCAGGAAATTGGTCGTGTACTCGCTGCCGCGGAACAGCTCGGTGTGGCCCCGCTGGCGCCCAAAGCCGCGCACCTCACTGACGGTCATCCCATGGACGCCGACTTCGAGAAGCGCCGCTCGAACTTCGTCCAGTTTGAACGGTTTGATGATGCATTCGACTTTCTTCATGTTACCCCCCGATCAAAAGACAAGGCTGAAGGGTGAAGGATGAAGGATGAAGGCAGAAGGCAGAAAAAAACACGCTGCGCGCTCTGTGAAAAGCACATCGAAAGCCAGCCCGCTCGCCATCTTGCCCCCCGAAACTGCCCCTGTGATAAATACCCTTGCTTTCATTCTTCTGCCTTCATCCTTCCGCCTTCCGCCTTCTGCCTTCCGCCTTCGTTTCTCATTCCACCGTTGGCCGCACAACGATCTTGTGTTTCTGCATCCGCTTGCGAAGGGTGGTGCGCGTAATCCCCAGCAACCGTGCCGCGCGCGACTGGTTGCCCTCGGTCGCGACCAATGCCTTGCGGATCAGCATCTTCTCGATCTCATCGAAGGGTTTGCCGGGCCGTCCCGACTCGAACTGTTCCTGGAATTGACCGAAGACCGGCTCCAGCAGGCTGCTGAGTTGGTCGTTGCTCGGCGGCGCGATCTGGCTTGTCGTCTCCGCTGCTTTTTCGCCGCGCGAGACCGTGATCGCCAGATGCTCGGGCAGAATGATCACGCCCGGACAGGTCAGCGCCGCGCCGCTGATCACGTTATCCAGCTCGCGGACATTGCCGGGCCAAGGATAGTTGTGGAGCACCTCGAGGGCCGCATGGGAAAGCGTCAACCCCGGCCGGCCCAGCTCCTCGCGCACCCGCTGGAGAAAATGCTTGGCCAGCAGCACGAGATCCTCGCCGCGCTCGCGCAACGGCGGAACGTGAATCGGCACAACCTTGAGCCGATAGTAGAGGTCATCGCGGAAACGGCCCTGGCGCATCAGCTCGACGAGATTGCGGTTGGTCGCCGCGAGGATGCGCACGTCCACGTCCAGCGTTTGGGTGCCGCCGATTCGCTCGAAGGTGCCGTCCTGCAAGACGCGCAACATCTTGGTCTGGAGCGCGGGCGACATATCCCCGATCTCGTCGAGGAAGAGCGTTCCCCCGTCGCAGACCTCGAGTTTACCGACCTTGCGGTGGAACGCGCCCGTAAACGCCCCTCGCTCATAGCCGAACAGCTCGCTTTCGAGCAACGGTTCGGGGATGGCCGCACAGTTGAGCGCCAGAAAGGGTTTGTCGGCCCGGCGACTGTGCTCGTGCAGCATGTGGGCCACCATTTCCTTGCCCGTGCCGCTCTCGCCCGTGATGAGCACCGTCAGGTCGGTGGGCGCGACTTTGCCGATCGCCCGATAGACCTCCTGCATGGCCGGCGAGGTTCCGATCATCCCCGTCGGCAGATGGCGTTCCTCGGCCGGCAGGGGCGGGCCGACGGCGCGGCGTTGGACCGCCACGTCGAGCGCTTCGGCGATCATCTGGCGCAATTGGCCGATGTCGAACGGCTTGAACAGGTAGTCGTGGGCGCCCTGCTTGATCGCCTCGACGGCAATTTGCGCCGTTCCATAGGACGTCAGGACGATGATGAGTTGATCGGGGCAAATCTCGCGCACCGCGTGCATGGCCGCCAGGTCGTCGGTGGCCGGTCCATGCACGTCCAGAATCACAAGATCGGGGCGCTGGGCCTTCACGGCCTCGATCGCTTCAGCGGTGTTGCGCGCCGACCGAATCTCGTGCTCGCCGAAAATATGGCGAAAGAGGAAGACCAGATTCTCGTCCGCCGCCATGATCAACAAATTCGCCATGAACCAATTCCTTTGGGTAAAGCAAGCAGTCGGTTCCAGGGACCATCGCTCAGCCGCGTCTTTTCACCGGCCGCTGTGAGGAACGGTAGCGTTTCAGTTCAGATGTTCTAGATTTTTCTGAACGTGCATTTCTTGCGCCCAGCGGCGTACGACCATGCTTTCTCCCTTTTGCTGTACCATACGACTCTGGTTTCTCTCTCACGGCACATACAGACATCACATGCTCTGGGTAGAGATGAATGAATTCTAGACGGCACTTGGCATAAAGATCATTAGCTTCAGATTGCAATCTAGATGCGGCCATCTGTGCATACTTTGGTTCGATCTCGATCCCGATGCTATTCCTTCCACACTTCATTGCAGCCAGCATGGTGGTGCCTGTCCCAACAAAAGGGTCAACGACCGTGTCTCCGCAGAATGAGAACATGCGCACGAGTCGGTAAGCGAGCTCCAACGGAAATGGTGCGGGGTGTTCTTTCGTTGAAGCCCCTGAAAGAGTCCAAAACTGCCGAAACCAATCATTGAATTCAGTTTTGCTCAAACGGCTAAGGTCGCGTTGTTTCTGCGTGGGTTTGCGGTACCCCCCGGGTTTCCGCTGCATGAGAATAAACTCAATGTCATTCTTAATGATTGCATTTGGCTCGTAAGGTTTTCCGAGGAACTTTGTGCCGTTCTCAACTTCGAAAGAGGCGTTTGCTATCTTATGCCAGATGATTGGGTTTAGGTTGTCGAACCCAATGTGACGGCAGCTTACGCAAATAGCTGCGTGAAGTGGGACAACGACATGTCTTCCTTTGTTTTCACGCCGAGACAAGCAGACGTCGCCCACAACGCACACTAAGCGGCCTCCTGGCACAAGAATCCGATAAGCGTGCCTCCACGTTCTTTCAAGTTGTGCCAGGAACTCCTCGTAGTCCCGTAGATTGCCCAGTTGTCCTGGATTCTCCTCATATTTCTTAAGACACCAGTAGGGGGGGGAAGTTACAACTAGATGAACGGATTCCGTTGGAATGAAAGACAAATCCCGGGCGTCCCCAAGCACCAGTGTGTGGTGTGTTTCATTTGGTTCCATAGCTGTCAACCGGTCAATCATGATGCCCACGCTCCAAGATGCGCAACTAATGACCTTGCAAAACGTTCAAAGTTCAGATCATGCGCAGGTTCGGCGTATTCGCCATGTAATCCATGGGATTTGTCTGACATCAAAAACGCCGCGGCAGTGTAATGTCGTTCAAGAACAAGCTTTCGGCAAAACAGCTCGTAACGTCTTGCATATGAAGCATCTCGAAACTCCGGGAAAACTTCAAAGTGAGGTTCTCTTACGCTTACTGGTTGGCGGGACGCGGCGCAGTCTTCTAGGATGAACAAGTAACCGAGCCACGGACGGCTTGACTCTCTAAAAGCGCCTTCGCGGTAAGCTGTCCACAGATCAACCGCGCTGCCCATAGCCTCTTCTGTTCTATTGTTGAAGTTGTTCCCGAATGAAGGGCCAACTTGTGACTTGGCTTCAATGGCACCCAGCAAGCGATTCTTCGAGACAACGAGCAAATCCCATTCTTTTGTGGGGCGAAAATAGCCTGGTAGTTCAATTGCCCTTTTCCGGTAAATTTCAGTCTGGGGGATTCCGGCAGATGTGACCAGCTCGGCAATCAGTAAGGCAAACCCATCCATTTGAGACCCACCAGTTACTGCACTTCTTGCGCCCTGGTCCTTCCTGCCAGCAGACAGCTGCTTCTCTGCTTGACTAGCTCTGGTTTTCCAGAAGCATGCAACCGCTTCTGCAACGCGCTTGTCTAGATCTCTCAAGAGTAATGCCATTTTTGCCTATCCCTTTGTTTGCGATTTGATCATGGACGCGATTCGCCGGGCAACGATAATCTCTTCGTTGGTCGGCACGATCATAACGCGTACGGCCGACTCCGGCGTCGAGATCGTTGTCTCGCCCGAGGCCGAGGCGTTTTGCGCCGCATCAATCCGGACCCCCAGGCAAGCCAGGCGGTCGCAGACTTGGCTCCGAATGGCCGCGCCGCGCTCACCGATGCCGCCGGTGAAAACCAGCACGTCGCACCCGCCGCAGCTCACCCACAACGCGCCGATCCCCTTGGCCACCTCATAAACGAAGCAATCCAGCGCCAGTCGGGCATCGGCGTTGCCTTGAGCCGCCGCCGCTTCCAGTGGGGGAATGTCGCCGCTCAATCCATTCGAAAGCCCCTTCAGGCCGCTGTCGTCGCAGAGCGCCCGCCGCACTGTTTCGGGCGGATAGCCTTGCGATTCGATCAGGTAGAGCACGACAAACGGGTCGAGCTCGCCATTTCGCGCCGACTGAGGCACACCCGACTGCGGCGAAAACCCCATCGTGGTATCCACCGAGCGACCGTCGCGGATGGCGCACAGCGACGAGCTCCCGCCCAGGTGGCACGAGATGATCCGCAGCCCGTCGGCCGGCCGCCCCAGCAACTGCGGCACGCGCTCGGAGATGTACCAATGCGAAGCGCCATGGAACCCGTAGCGACGGATGCCCAACTGCTCGCGCCACGCCTTGGGAACTGCGTAGGAATACGCCTCGGGCGGGATCGTCTGGTGAAACGTGGTTTCGAACAGCGCATAGAGCGGAGTTTTGGGCAGCACCTGCTGGAAAAAGCCGATGGCCGTGAGGTAAACCGTATTGTGCAGGGGAGCCACGCCCGCAAAGTCGCGCATGGCCTGGAGGGCGGTTTCATCGAGCCGCACCGCTCCGCTAAGATTGCGCGCGTGAACCGTTTTGAAGCCCACCGCATCGAGCTGATCAAGCGACTTGATCACCCCGATCTCGGGATCGGTCAGCCAACCCACCGCCAGCCGAATTGCCGTCGGATAGTCGGCGATGGTCTCTTCGCGACTGGCGCGGCGACCCTGGCGGTTGCGGTAGGACGCGGGCGATTTCTGCCGCCCGATCGCCTCGATCTTTCCCTCGGCAAGGACCTCCTCGGAGGGGAACTCATAGAGTTTGAACTTCAGCGAGGTGCTGCCCACATTGGCAATCAGGAGATTCATACGAGACTTCGTCCTCCAACACGGTCCTCTTTGGGGTTCGACTCAAAGGGGGAGTTGCGAAATCGTGAACCCGTGCACGAAATCTGGCCGGAAAAGTGGGGTGGACTGTCTAGTCCGCCGGTTTTCGCGGGCTGACAGCCCGCGCCACTCTCATTTCGCAACTCCCTCTCAACGCCCCCCCGCAGGAATTTGGTTGACCGGCGACGGTGTTCTGCCGATACTTTTCGCTTAGACAGGGGAGCCAGTCCACTCTTCCCCTCAACATCGCCGGGCCGTATAGATGGTTGAACCGCTCAAAAGCGAAGTCAATTCTTTTGCGCCAGCCGTCCTGACCGACGAATCGGGGCTTCAGGCACGGGTCCGAAGCCTGACCTGCCTTCTCCATTTGGGGCGGATTATCGAATCGGAGGACCATCTCGAGCGCGTGGGCTCGCAAATCCCCGATGCCTTGATCGAGGGACTGTCGCGCGGCGGACTGGCCGGCGTTGCCCTCACGCTGGGCAGCTTCGGGTTTACTTCCGCCCGATTCGGGAAGTCGCCGTATGTCTACCGGAAAAAAATCCTGAGCCGGCAGAGCGCCGTCGGGGAGATCGAAATCCATCTCAGCGAATCCGGCTCGCTGTCGCCCGAGCAGGAGGACCTGCTGGCGGCCGTGGCCGAGCGCCTGGCCCATTTCTACGAACGCAAGAACCTGCAACAAGCCCTCGAACATTCCGAGCACCGCTATCAGCGGCTCTTTCGCCAGGCCCGCGACGGCATTGTGTTGGTGGATGCGGATACGGGCATCATCCTCGACGCCAACGAGAGTTTTCTCGACATGGTGGGGCAGGCGCTCGAAGGCTTGCAGTCGTGCAAAATCTGGGACCTGGTGGCCCCCGAACATCGCGAGCCGTTCCAGGCCGACATCGAGCGCATCATCGCCGACGAAGAGCGGCAATGGCTGGCCCTGCCGATCGTGGTGCCCACCCGCGAGAAAGTGGAGCTGGAGGTCAGCTGCTCGATCCTGCACTTCGCCGAATACAACGTGCTCCAGTTCATTTGCCGCGACATCACCGAACGGCTGACGCTCAGCAACCGCCTGGCCGAGTCCGAGGGGCGCTATCGGGCCATTTTTGACTCCACCCCCGTGGCGATGATCTCCTGCGATGCCCGTGGGATTGTTCTCGACGTCAACTCCTGTCTGATGTCGCGGTTCTACCACGACGAGGTGGACAGAAGCCAGTTGGTGGGCCGGCATGTCCTCGAACTGGGGCTGTGCGATCTGGGCGGCCGGCAGGTCGAGTTCATGCAGTTCCTTCGGGGGCTCTGTGTCAGCTTGCGCGACATTCCCATTCCCGAGACGCGCTTTCGGCCTGCCGGTTACGCCAACGTTCGCTGCACGCCGTTGTTGGACGCCCACGGGAAAGTGGCCTTTGGCCTGGTGATCATCGAAGACATCACCGAGGTGCGCGAAGCCCAGCGCGCCATGATCCAGTCGGCCAAAATCGCCGCCGTCGGGCAGATGACCCTGGGTTTCGCCCACGAGATCGGCACTCCGCTGGGCATCATCTCGGCCAACGCCCAGTATCTCCTCAAGGACTGGGTCGGCAAGGCTGGCGCCGACGAACTCCGCATTATCCTGTCGGAGACCAACCGGATCACGAATCTGATCCAAAAGCTCCTGATTTTCTCGCGCCCGGCGATGTTTCACGTCTCGCCGGCCTGCGTCAACGATCTGGTGTGCGAAGTTCTCTCGCTGATGCAGAACCAGGAGATCATGCAGGGCGTCGAGGTGAAAACCGATCTGGCGCCCGATCTGCCCTTGCTGTCGCTCGACCCGACCCTCATCAAACAGGTCTTTTTCAATCTGATCATCAATGCCGGCCAGGCCATGACCAAGGGTGGACGCCTGTCCATTACCAGCCGCTTGAGCCGCTCGCAACCGGGCGGCCGGACGCGAAGCCCCCAGGTGGAAATCGCCTTCACCGACACGGGCATGGGGATTTCCCACTCCAACCTGCGCAAGATTTTTACGCCCTTCTTTACCACCAAAGACGTCGGGAAAGGCACGGGCTTGGGCTTGTCCGTTTCTTATCGGATCATTCAGAACCACGGCGGAACCATTGTGGCCGAAAGCCGGGGCGAAGGCCGCGGCGCCACATTCCGCGTTTATCTGCCGGTGGAAGGACCGCCCGACACCGCCAATGACACGGGCGGCGATTGGGGTGAGCCCGCGCCCGCAGACGGCGGAGGTACCAATGGCAAGCGCTAAAAGAACCATTGTCGTCGCGGACGACGATCGCGAGATGACCTCGATCATTCAGAAGGTCCTCTTGCGGGAGAGCTACGAGGTGTTGACCGCCGAGAACGGCGAGGAGGTTCTGGCCATCCTGCAGTCGCGGCCCGTCCACGTGGTCATTGCCGACTGGAAAATGCCGGCCTGCGACGGCATACGTCTGATCGAGCTCCTGCACCAGAAGCACCCCAACACCAAGGTCATCATGATCACGGCCTTTGGCGAGATGAGTACCTATCTCGATGCCATGAATCGGGGCGCGTTCGAGTTCCTTTCCAAGCCGCTCAACATTGACGAACTCAAGACCCTGGTCAGTCGGGCCATCAGCAGCTCCAGGCAAGAGGCCGTTTCGCCTTGAGCGTCTGGGCTTTCTCAACCTTGATCCGTCCGGAGATCGGTCCCCATGGAGAATCAGATGTCCTCGGCTGTTCCGGCAGTCGTCAAGATCACCGACGCGCACCTCAATGATCTCTACACCAACCGCGTGCTGGCCGACCTGAGCGGCTATGATCCCGAGGAATTGGAACGCGTCGGCTGGATCAGCATTGTGGATCCCCAGGCGCAGTCCGTCTTCGAGGAGATCAGCCGTTCGTTGGACAAGACCCCTTATGTGCGCGAGTGTTTTGAGACCAATATCATCTGTCGCAACGGCTCGGCTCGGACCCTGGCCTGGGAAGTGGTCTCGCTGGCGCCCGACCAGTTTCCGGTCATGCTGATCACGGCGCGCGAGTCGCAACAGAAGCGCTTGCCGGGATCGGGTTTTGTCCGCACCCGCCAAGTGTCCTCCATCCCCAACATCCTGTGGGAGGAGATTTTCAACAACCTGTCCGATTGCGTTTCCGTCCACGACGAGAACTTCACCATCGTGGCGGCCAACAACGCCCTGTGCGAACGCGTGGGCCTGTCGCGCACCGAAATCGTCGGGCGCAAATGCCACGAGATTTTCCACGGCCTGGGCCAACCCGTCGAGCATTGCGTGCTGGTACGGGCCTTCTCGGCGCGCGACGGCAAACGCGTCCGCCGCGAGGCTTACGAACGCCAGTTTAAGGGCATCTGCCAGGTCGAGGCGGCCCTCTTCACCCCCAACAAAGTCGGCCTGCACGGGATCATTCACACTTTGCGTACGTCCGAAAGCTTCGAGTCGGGCTCGGCCGCCGCCTCCCGGCGCGAATTGGACAGTCTGTCGCGGCTGGCCGTCGCCGTCGCCCACGACTACAACAATCTCCTGTCGGGGATCGTCGGCTATACGGGAATGCTCCAGATGCTGGCCGACCTCCCGGCCAAGGCGCAGCACTACGTCGAAGAGCTTCAGAAATCCGCCACGCGGTTGAACGAAATGACCCAGCGCCTGCTTCTGTTCGGCCGACGGCACATCCTTCGCGCCCAACCCATTGACCTCAACCGCTTGGTGTCCGAGGCGCTCCATTCGACCGAAGTGGTCCCCTCGGATCGCACCGTCCACTACGAGATACGCGAAGAACCGGTGACCGTTCAGGCCGATCCTCTCCAAATCCGGATCGTCCTGGCCAACCTGGTGCACAACGCGTTGGAAGCCACCGAGCACTCGGCCGGCGAAGTGATCGTTCGGACCCTCCAGCGCCACGCGCCCAAGTCCTTCCCCACCTTCTTTGCCGTCGCTGCGGCGGGTGACTATGCCTGCATTGAGGTGCGCGACACCGGCCCGGGGATCGACCCGGATCGCCTCGTCCACGTGTTCGAGCCCTTCAGCCAGCCCGATAATCGTCCCGTCGGCCGCGGCCTGGGCCTGGCCACCGTCTATCGGATCGTTCAGAATCACGACGGCTTTATCGAAGCCGAAAGCGAGCCGGGTCTGGGGACGCGCATCACCGTTCTTCTGCCCGCGGCTCCCTCCGCCTGACGATTTCGGATTGCGGATTTCGGATTGCGAATTTAGAGGCTCTAAAGCGGCCTATGGCCGCAACCAAAGAGGGGTGAGAGTCGTGGACATCCGCTCATGCACCGGAAAAAGTCCATCCCGTCCATGTCGTCCACTTCGTCCACGGCAGAAGATCTTCGCAACATGGCTAGATGTCTGGACGAAAGGCTCTAAAAAAATAAACCGCAGAGGGCGCGGAGAGGCTTCAAGAGGCCGAATTGAGGCGAGAGTTTTTCTCTGCGTTCCTCCGCGTTCTCTGCGGTTAAGTCTTTGTTTTAGGCACTCTTAGAACCCGTGAGCGCTTCCATGCTCGCGGAGGCAGTTGCGAAAGAGAGTGGCGTGGGCTGTCAGCCCGCGAAAATCGGCGGACTCGACAGTCCACCCCACTCTTTCCGCTCATCTCCAACATGGAGTTCCGCCATTACGCAACTCCCTCCCGTGAGCGGGAACGGCTTTCTTCATTGCGCAACCTGCAATCGTCGCGTATTCATCCGGTAACGGCGCCGCAATGGTGGACGCTGAGGCTTTTCTTCCGGAACGCCGACATGGATCCGCAAACCGATCGCCCGCCGTCAGGGGATCACCTATATTGATCTCTTCGGGGCGCAAGACGGCCGCCCGGTCAAAATGGTCACGATCTCCCTGCTCGACCGCCATCCAAACGTCCTTGGCCACAAGCTGATCGCCGAGGCCCTGACGCCGCTTCTCGCCCGCGAGCTCTCAAGAGCATCGCAAGTGGGACAGGTTGGCAACCTGCCCAGCCCATCCACCGGAGAAAGCTCAAAGTAACAACAATCCCCGGGACTGGCCAGCCCCCGGCTTCGGCCCCGGTGCGGTAATTTGCCTTGACGGGCCGCTGAGAGCGTGTGTGAAAAGGGCAGCCTGAAGGGCATGACCGCAACGTTACCGGAGTCGGTCTGGCGGCGCACGGGGGTCGTGCTACTGGACACCGCCACGGGAAGGATCGGAAGAGGAGAAGAGAATGCTTCTGAACCAGAGCGAGAGGCCGACGGTCCGACACTACCAAATTCTGACCATGGCGTGGGCCGGATGGCTGTTTGATTTCTACGACCTCATGCTGTTTTCCTCCCTCCAGGTCGCCATCAGGCGTGACTTGGGTCTCTCGGAGGCACAGTTTTCCCTTCTCCTTGGCGCGAGCTTGGCCTCCACCGCCCTCGGGGGATTGTTCTTCGGCTGGATGGCCGACCGCCTCGGACGCAAGCTCGTGCTCTCGGTGACCATTCTGACGTACTCGCTGGGAACCTTCTGCTGTGGCTTCAGTAGTGGCCTGTGGCCCTTGCTCCTCTTCCGCGTGGTGACGGGACTGGGAGTCGGCGGGGAGTGGGCGACGGGCCAGACGCTGGTGGGCGAGACTTTCCCGGCCCGGATGCGCGGCCGCTTCGCCGCGGTCATGCAGACGGGGGCGCCGATCGGCATTGCGCTGGCCACGGTGGTCGGCGCCTTTGCCGAGCCGTTCTTCTCTCGATCCTTCGGACCGGGCTGGGGCTGGAGGGCCTGCTTCTTTGTGTCCGTTCTGCCGGCGGTTCTGGTGTTCGTGATCCGGCGGTTCATGCCCGAGTCGGACATCTGGGAGGAATGGCAGCGCCATCCGGAGCGGAAGGCCGCCACAGGGCACGATTTTCTGGTGCTGCTCCGGCGGGATGGGGCGATCCGCCGCCTGTTCCTGCTGGGGCTGTTCCTGGCCATCACCGACATGTCCGCCTACTGGTTCACCTACTCGTGGATGCCCAAGTACCTCTATGACAAGCTCGACTTCTCGATGGCCAGGTCAGGGACGTGGATGCTCGTCACCCAGGCGGGCGGACTGCTCGGCTACCTCTCCTTCGGCGTCGTGGCCGACTGGAAGGGGCGCCGGACCGCCTACACGCTCTATTCCCTTGTTTGGGCGCTGGGTCTGTTCTGCGTGACGTGGTTCTGGAGCTACATCGTCATTTTGCCCGTGCTGACGCTCCTCTTCATGTTTCTTGTGGGAGTAGGCACGGGCAACTTTTCCGGCTACGGCCCCATCTTTTCGGAACTGTTTCCCACGCGCATCCGCAACACCGCCATGGGCACGGCGTTCAACCTGGCCCGGGGCGTCCAGTTCTTCACGCCCCTCATTATTACGTGGGTGGCCACGAGCGCCTGGCTCGGTGTGGAGCAGGGCCTGGGCATCGGCATCTCGATCGGGGCGTTCTTCGCTCTCTTGACGGGACTGTGGGTCTGGACTCTCCCCGAGACTCTGGGCACGCGGATCCTCGCGGCAGACGTTGTCCGCGAGGTGGGCACGCGCTGAGTGTACTGGCACGTTCCTGTCTGGCGAAGTGCTCCGATTTATCAGTTCAGTAACGTACGGAGAACGGTCGTTGCGTTTGGATTGGCCCCGCCGGCTCTGTGCCGGCGGGGGCGAAAGGAACTTGGGAAAGGAAGATGTTGAGGTTTTTGCGTCGGCGATAATCCTTGACGGCAGGCAAATTCGTGGCGGTAGTCCTTGATCACAGAGTTTATCTTCAAGTCAGCCGATTTGATTGGGTGCGTCTGTATGCTTAAGGCAAGAAGAGACCCAAAGCGCGAACATCGCATCACGATGGAGATCATCGTTGACGCACATGGCCCTGAAGAGCAAGCGATGGGGTGGTATTACTATCTGGAAGAAAAACTGCGCTTTCCCTTTCCCGCCAAGTGCATCTCCGACAGAGCCATCTCGCCGATACGCAAAGGCGACGAAATTGAGATTGTCGGCATGGCTTCCGAGGAAGAATGTCAACACGAAATGTTTGTCAAGACGCGCTGGGATAGACGCACTCTGGCTATTCCGCTTTCACAGATTAAAGCTGTAGCCCCAACCGACAAGGACACGAAAGACGCCATCGAAGACTGGCATTACTGGGTCAATCAAGGTTACGAGTTGTAGGCAACACACGGGTCACGGGCCGCCGAGTTTGACTTGTGCATGATACGGGCGTAAACCCCCGTAAGTGATCTGGCGGTTTCGATGGATGAGTCTCCCCGTTCCAATGGGGCGTCAGGCCAACGAATAGCACTTGCAGGATTCCATTCATTAAACCAGCATTGAGCAGGAGACCGAGAAAAAGCAAATCCCTATCCACGAGTGAATGCACGCCATGCGACTATATGCGATCAACCCCTCCAAGCCGTTTGATTCGCGGGACAGGTGCGAATATCGCGACACCGGTCTCGCTTTTATGCAAGTCAGCACAAGGCCCCTGGTCAGAAACGACGAGGCACTTCACGAGGGTGCATCCTATTGGAGTTACAGCGTAATCTGAACGTGCACAAGCAGCGTGCTATACGGATAGGTTTACAGGCTTTTGGTTCTTATACAGACCCGTATAATCAATAGTTCGGCCACGCCATCATCATGCCAAATCCAGGACCAAGCTCAACGGCCCCGGCTATCGGACCCCTCTTTGCAGCATTCCTCCGGTTGGGACTCACCGGCTTCGGAGGCCCGTCGATGGTGGTATACATTCGTGGTATGGCGGTAAGGAAGAATCATTGGCTTGATGATGAGGTATTCCAGAGCGGTGTGGCGCTCTGCCAGACAATACCAGGTGCCACAGCTATGCAGACCGCCGCCTACGTTGGATACAGGCTGCACGGAGTCGTAGGAGCCGCCGCCTGCTTCATCGGATTTGGTCTCCCAGCCTTCGCTTTGATGATGGTTCTCTCAGCCGCCTACCTTGGCATGAAGGAGCTTCCTGTGGCAGTCTCGCTCTTCGAGGGATTGCGGCCGATAGTCGTTGCAATGATTGCCAATGCGGCCTTCAAGTTCGGTCGGTCCACCGTGAAGACGCTCCGCCACTTTGCGATTGCAGGGATGGCCGCTCTTCTCTTTGCTCTCGGTCTCAATCCCATCCTTGTGATTGCTATCGCCTTTGGCCTTGGAATGCTACTCTGGCGCTCCGCCGGCAATGGGAGCGACGCGGTCATCACGGATTTCCCGGATGACTCTTTGTTTCGAAGCATCTTTCTATTGCTGATCCCAGTCGTTGTCGCATTCTCCATGTTGTTTGTGGCTAATCGCGGCCTCTTCGACCTGGCCGCGCTCATGTCCCGGATCGATCTGTTCGCCTTTGGCGGAGGTTTTGCTTCCGTCCCCCTCATGTACCACGAGGTTGTCGAGATTCGCCAGTGGATGCCTAGTCAAACCCTCATGGATGGTATCGCGCTGGGTCAGGTCACGCCTGGTCCCATCGTCATTACGGCGACGTTCGTCGGTTACATCCTCAAGGGTCCTATAGGTGCAGTCGTCGCGACGGTTGCCATTTTCACTCCATCATTCCTGCTGCTTGTTGTCTCAATCCCCTACTTTGACCGACTCCGGTCATCACTGTGGTTCAACCGCGCCATTGGTGGCATCCTCTGCTCGTTTGTTGGTTTGCTACTCACGGTCGCGATCAGGTTCGCATTCTTGCTCCACTGGGACTTCAAGGCTGCCTTCCTTGGCTTATCTGCGTTTGCTGCCCTCATGATGAACGTCGATATCCTTTGGGTCGTTCTCGGTGGGATCGCCGCATCGTTACTCATTCCAATTGCTTGGCAGGTATTTGCCGCGGCCTAACAACTCGCTGAAGCTGACCCAGCTGGCGGGCGGAAATGGATGCTTGTCTTGCCTGGCGTCTTGTCCGAGAACGAGGCAGGCGTTGCCTGAACCGCCGGACAGATTAACTCGAGGCCGTTAGGCCAAAAAATAGTGATTGCGTTATTCCGTTCATTAAACCAACATTGAACAAGAGACCGAGAAAAAGCCAATCCCTATCCACGAGTGAATGCACGCCATGCGACTGTATTTGATCAACCCCTCCAACCCGCTGGTTAACATCGTCAACGTCGAGGAGAGCCGCTGGAACCGTTACCGCGTGTGGAAGCCGCTCAGCCTGATGGTTCTCGCGGGCCTGACCCCGCCGGAGTGGGACATCTCGATCGTGGACGAGAACCTCGGCAGGCCGGACTACACGGCCCTGCCCCGGCCCAGCCTGGTGGGCATTACCGCGTTTACCTCGCAGGCCAACCG
>Ga0315282_10001306_pt1 | contig 47423 bp, 37 predicted proteins | sample YL17G07_20_MG_FD_203693 | JGI IMG/M metagenome (GOLD analysis project Ga0315282, IMG submission 203693) | Sediment microbial communities from Yellowstone Lake, YNP, Wyoming, USA - YL17G07_20 | ecosystem: Environmental > Aquatic > Freshwater > Lake > Sediment | place: USA: Wyoming | collected...
CCTATAAACACCAAAGACATCGAACTGGCCAGTCTTTGTGCTCTTCTGGCCGGAAATTATATTTACACTACTAGTCTCTATAAAAAAGTGGTCGAAATGGAAAAAATGGCTGCCCTGGGCGAAATGGCAGCCTTCGTCTCGCATCAATTGAGAAATCCGATTGTCGCTATAGGTGGTTTTACCCAGCAATTGTTGAATAATCCGTGTAATCCTGAAAGATGTCAGCGAAACTTGAACATCATTCAGGAAGAAATCCGGCATTTAGAAGAGATTATCTATAAACTGAGCCACTTTCTAAAAATAAAAATAAAAGAACCCATCCCGATTGATTTCAAGCCTCTACTGATGAGAATTCTGGAAAGGCCGGATATCAAAGCCAAAGCTGAGAGAAAAACAATCTCCTGGCGAATAGCTGACGATTCACCGCTTATCCTCTGCGATCCGCTTTATTTCGAAGAAGCGGTGACCAATCTTCTGGATAATGCCCTGGATGTGACTCCTCCAGGTGACAAAATCTATATTAGAGCCTGTCCTAAAAATAAAAAATGGTTGACCGTAATTATAAAAGATTCCGGACCGGGGATCGATGAAAAAGGTCGAGAAAAGATGTTTAGTCCTTTTTATTCCACCAAAGAAAATGGTATGGGACTGGGACTTCTCTTTGTCAAAAGAGTAATGGAAACCTCTGGTGGAAAAATAGAAGTCCAGAGTAAACCCGGTCACGGAACTATGGTTAAACTTTACTTCAAAGCACAGGAAAGGGGACCGCAATGAAAAAAATTCTCCTGGTTGAAGATGAAAAAATGTTGAGTCTTCTTTATGAAGAAGAACTGACTAAAGAAGGTTATGAGGTGGCGGTGGTTCACGATGCTGATTCAGCCATGGAAAAAGTTAAATCAGAGAAGTTTGATTTAATCATCACTGACATCAGAATGCCAGGAAAAGATGGAATAGAACTCATCGCCAGCATCATGGGCATGAGAAAAGATATCCCGATTATAATTAATACTGCCTACCAGAGTTACAAAGATGATTTTATGACCTGGGCTGCGGATGCCTATATCACTAAATCTTCTTCCTTAAACGAGCTCAAAGAAACAATCAAAGAGTTACTTAAAGAAAAGTGAGTCTTCATCAAAGCGACTGTTGAAAGGAAACTTACCAATGCCAGAATTGAGAAAAGACATTGTTACCGGTCGATGGGTAATCATCTCCACCGAAAGAAGCAAAAGACCCGATGACTTTCGAGCACCAGAATTTGCTGAGATAAAAAAAGAAAGCCTGACTTTCTGTCCTTTCTGTCCGGGGAATGAATCAAAGACTCCACCTGAAGTTTTTTCGGTAAGAGAAAAACATTCAGCTCCGGACCAGCCAGGCTGGAAAATCCGGGTGGTGCCGAACAAATTCCCAGCACTTCAACCGGGACCACCTCCTCCTAAAAAACTCAAAGGAGTCTACCAGTGGATGGAAGGAGTTGGGGTCCATGAAGTTATCATTGAGACTCCGGATCACCATCAAGAAATGTCTGACCTGACGACTAAACATCTGGCCAAAATCATTCGGGTTTTTCGTTTGAGGACGATACACATCGAAGAACAATTTCACCATAAGTACGTTCAGATTTTTAAAAATAAAGGCAAGGAGGCTGGAGCTTCCTTGTCCCATCCGCATTCTCAAATCATCGCCACTCCCATTGTCCCTAAAAGGATTAAAGAAGAGATTTATGGAGCAGAAAGACTCTTCCGCAATCATTTCCGCGAATGTGCTTTCTGCCGCATGCTGAAAGAGGAACTGGGATCTTCGGAACGCTTAATCTATCAGAATGCCCGGTTTGCTGTCCTGGCCCCTTTTGCTTCGCGTTTTCCGTTTGAGATGGCGATTTTTCCACTGGAACATTCCGCTTTTTTCCGTAAAATTACTGATGAGGATTGTACCGATCTGGCAGAGGCTCTGAAACAAGCGCTGGCGCGTCTCAAACTTCAACTTTCCAACCCGGCTTTTAACCTTGTCTTTCACCAGGCGCCAAACCCTCAAGTCTCGGATAAAGCCTGGCCGGGAATTGATTCCTATTACCACTGGCATATTGAATTGATGCCCATCCTGACAAAAGTAGCTGGCTTTGAGCTGGGAACCGGATTTTATATCAACCCGGTGCCCCCTGAAGTGGCAGCTGAATTCCTGAGAAAAGAATTACCAGTTAAAAGTTAAGAATTTTTTGATAAAGTTCAAGATAACCTGAAGCTGACCTATCCCAGGAAAAATCACTGGACAGAGCCTTAGATAATAGACTGGGCCAGAAAGGTTCTTTTTGGTAGAAAGAAAGTGCCCGATCTATAGCTGCCAGCATCACCTCAGTTTTATATTCGTCAAAGAGAAACCCATTGCCTCGAAGCTCTTTCGGATTAAAGTCTTCGACGCTGTCTTTAAGTCCACCAGTACTCCTGACAATCGGCACCGTCCCGTATCTCAGGCTGTACATTTGGGTTAAACCACAAGGTTCATAGCGTGAAGGAATAAGGAAAAAGTCGCTGCCAGCATAAATGAGCCTGGCCAAGCGATCGTCAAAAGCAATCTTTAATCCCAGCCGCTGGGGATGCTTTTCGTGAGCTTCAAATAGGAGATTCTGAATCTTTTCTTCGCCTGTACCCAGAATAATCAGATAGACTTTTCTTTTAAAGATTTCTTCCAGACTTTCGACCAGGAGATCAAAGCCTTTCTGACCGGCCAGTCGGGAGACCATTCCAATGATCGGCCGGCGAGAATTCACAGGAAAACTAAAGGCTCTGAGCAGTCCCCTCCGGCAGATCAATTTTCCAGCCAGATTTTCTTTTGAATATTGAGCCGGAAGAGTCGGGTCTGTTTCTGGATTCCATTCCTGATAATCTATACCGTTGAGGATGCCAAAAAGTCTGTCTTTTCTTTTTCTCAAAACTCCATCCAGACCGAAACCAAATTCTGGGGTTTGAATTTCTTGACTGTAAGTCGGGCTCACCGTGCTTATAGCCTCAGAGTAAAGAAGCCCGCCTTTAAGGAAATTCACTTTCCCGTAAAATTCCAGATTTTCTAAGTTAAAAAGATAATCGGGTAAACCTACCTTCTGAAGAATTTCTCGGGGAAAAAGACCCTGATAGGCTAAATTATGAACGGTAAAAAGTGAGCGGGTGTTCCAGAAAAAATGATCAGCTTTTAAAACCTGTTTTAGATAGACAAGGGCCAGGGCTGACTGCCAGTCGTGAGCGTGAATCAGGTCCGGTTGAAAATCGAGCTGCTTGATGGTCTCAAGGACAGTCAGGCAGAAAAAGGCAAAGCGCTCACCATTATCAGGATAGTCTCCCTGTGGGCCGGAGTAGAGATAATCGCGGTTAAAATAAAAATCATTATCGATCAGATAAACTTTAAAATGGTTAGCTCGGTACTCAAAAACCGAAAATTTTTCTTCTTTACCCCGCCAATCAAGATTAAGGTCAGCCAGATTAAGGTTAGCCAGAATTTTCAGGATTGGCACATTCTTTCTTTTTACTTCCCGATAAAAAGGCATCAAGGCAATTATTTCCAGCTGGTCATTAAGACTCAGGTATTTGGGAAGAGCACCGGCCACATCAGCCAGACCACCGGTTTTGGCCAGAGGGGCTATTTCTGAAGCTATTAAGGCCACTTTGACCTTTTTTCTGTCTGCCATTCCCAACACCTCACCAGTCAATTTTCTTATCAGAAAATACTACCCTGGAAAAACATTCTGGTAAATGAGAATCATAAACTCCATGAGCGTTAAGAGCCCAACCGATGGAAGGCTCTATTTTACGTCCATTAACTTCCAAAGCTTCAAACCTGGAAAAACTCATTCTCCAGACATCCCCATTTTTAGGGGGCAAAGGCCGACCTCGGCCCAGAGTTTCCATTCCCTTCCAGGGAAAAGCCAGTTCGACTGTCCAGCCCCGATCTATATCAGAAGAATCATTCAGAGTACCATCAACCCTGACTGCCCACTTCAGCCCGGGGAAATCCCAGTCCATAAAAGCCCAGCGTTTGCCGCGAGAATGTCGTCCATAGCGAGAGGAGTCCTGGAATCCAGCCAGAATATCAACTTTTCGTTCTAAAAGATCAAACTCGGGCCGGTCAAAATAGCTTCCCGGTCGAAGAGCATCCTGCCAGAGGTAAAAAACTTCATAAATTGTGCCGCGAGCATTGACCTGAAGTTCATAATAACAATCAGCCCCAGCAATAAACACTTCAACATCATTTTCCAGCCAGATAAAAGAATCCCTTTCTGTCATCTGGGCCTGAACATCCGGTTCTTCCACCCAGAAAGCCAGATGGAAAAAGTTATCATCAAAGACAGCGGCAATTCTGGTATCTAGAAAAGCCGGCTTACCGCTGACCAGGTCAACAAAGCGGGAAGACCTGGGTGCCCTTTGCCAGACAGGTTTTTCCAGGTTGCCGTCTATTTCTATTGGCCGGGGAGTGCGGTAGCAAGTGTAGGTAGTTAATTGCTTCTCAGGAAAATCATAGACTGGCTTTTTTCCCGCCATATTTAAATCTCCATCAATATCAACTTCAAAGGTAATTTGAGGCTAATAATTTTTTTTATTAATCTTATCAGCAAACCCGGATTTTGGCAAATATGACGATTAAACCCAGGTAGAGTCCAGAAGTTGACAGTTGAAGCCAGGTAGGGGAGAATGAGGAAGATGATTGTAGTGGCGGCTGTTATCAGAAAAAAAGGAAAAATCCTTCTGGCCGAGCGTCGCCGGGAAGATTCTGAATCTTTTGTTTCCGGCTGGGAATTTCCGGGTGGAAAAGTTGAGTCTGGCGAGACCCTGGAACAGGCTTTGTTAAGAGAAATTTATGAAGAGCTTGGAATTCAGATCAGAATCCTCAGACAGCTCGATTCTGTCGACATACCGGAGAAACCCGGGTTTGAGCTAACAGCTTTTGCCGCCGAGCTTGTGCCTGGCTGTTTAAAACTTAAGGCTCACCGGCAAATCTGCTGGGTAAAACCAGAGCACTTGCCTGAGTTTGATCTTCTGCCAGCCGACCGGGAAATGCTCAAAAAACTTCTGAAAAAGAGTTCATTTTATCAACCTTGGTCATAATCTACAATTCCTAGAGGACCAGTATAAAATGAGCGGCAAAAAAATAAACAGAAATTCAGACAACGGTTCAAAAACAACTTCGGGTGTTATTCTCCAGCCCGGTCGGGAACAATCTCTTCTCCACAGACATCACTGGATATTTTCCGGGGCCATCCAGTCATATCCGCCGGATTTGGTTGATGGAAACATCTATCCTGTTTTCTCTTCTAAGGGAGAGCTGCTCGGCCAGGCTTACTTTAACCGCCGCTGCTCGCTGGCTGGTCGCCTGGTCAGTTTCGGTCAGGAGCACCCTGAAGACTATCTTAAACATAATCTGATTGAAGCCATTAAATTGCGCCAGGCTGTTTATAAACAGGCAGAAGCTGTCCGCCTGGTCAATGGAGAAAGCGATCACCTGCCAGGCTTGATTGTCGATCAGTACGGTCGGGGACTGGTCATCCAGGTCTCCACTCTGGGTATGGAAAAGCTCAAGCCGTTGATAATTGAAGAACTGCTCAGCCTTTTCAGGCCCGAATTTATTTATGAAAAATCTACATTGCCTTCGAGAAAAGAAGAAGGACTGGATAATTTTGAGGGGCTGTTGGACGGTCAGCTGCGGGAGCCGGTTATCATTGAAGAGCAGGGTCTTAAATTCAAAGTTTATCTCTCTCAGGCTCAAAAAACTGGCTTTTTCCTCGATCAGAGAGAAATGCGGCACCTGGTCCGGCAGCTATCTGGTGGGAAAAAGGTTCTTGATGGCTTTTCTTACACCGGCGGCTTTGCTCTCTCTGCCCTTAAGGGTGGAGCTTACCAGGTTGACCTGGTTGATTATTCTCGAAAAGCTCTGGAGACGGCCAGAGAAAATCTTGTTCTGAATGGCTTTTCCGAAGACTCCTTTAGCCTCATCAATCAGGATATGTTTGATTTTCTTCAGGGAAAAAACAGGCTCGACTACCAGCTGGTCATTCTTGACCCGCCGGCTTTCGCCAAAAAAAAGGCTGATGAGAAGCCAGCGATTAAAGCTTACCGGGAGCTTAATCGACGGGCTATGGAAAAAATGCCTTCAGGCAGTTTTCTCCTGACTTTCTCCTGTTCCTATTACCTAGACAGTAAGCTTTTCCAGAAAATCATCTTCCAGGCAGCGTTGGAGGCCGGAAGGGAAGTAAAAATAATCCAGCGCCATCATCAGGCCTTTGATCATCCGGTCAGTATTTTTCATCCGGAAAGCGATTATCTCAAGGGTTTTTTGCTTTATGTTGGCTGAGGATGAAAGCTGCCAAGTCGTCCATTACTTCTCCGGAGATATTCCCGGTTTCTCTTATCTACTCATCCGGTGTGATTAAACCCTGACCGGCGATGAACAAATGGTTGGCTGAAGGATAGAGTTTAAACTAGAAATTATTTTTATCGGCCGGACCACTTTCCCAGCCTTTAACATTTTCAGTGATTACCTGATAATCGCGCTGGTCCTGAAATTTCCCAAGGGTTTAAAAGTCTAATTGCCCCAGCAATCGAAAATAAATATAATCTGGCTGTAGGAGGCAACATGGAACTTCAGGAAATTATCAAAAAGACTCACCGAATTGCAGCCCTGGTTGCTTATTCTATTTTTGGCGCCATGGTTTTTTTTCTGATTCTGGAAGAATTAATTAGAAATAAACTGGCTCCTTTTTATGGCCTGTATCATGGAAGAAATCTGCAGACTTGGAGATATCTCATTTACGGACTTTCTGCTGCCAGTATCATAATTGCCAGGTTGCTGCAATCAGTCATGCTGAGAAAAAAGCCACAAAACACGCCCCTTGACCTGGTTGACAAACTTTACCGAGCAACACTGGTGGTTACAGTAATGAGTGAATTGCCGGCGCTTTTCGGGCTGGTTCTGTTTCTGATAGGTGGATTGAATCGGGATTTTTATATCCTTCTGGGAATCTCGGTAATTGTGCTTTTTATTTTTTTCCCCAGGCACCACGCCTGGGAAAACTGGATTGCCGGGCAAATTTGAACTTGGCTGAACTTCTTCCTGAACTTAACTTAATCCAGTGATTAATTTTTAAGGCTCTTCTGATGAAACCAGGAATCATCACTTATGGTTTGAAAACCTAAAGGAGACTTTGAAATTTATCTGATCGAGAGGAAATTAATGAAAGAGAAAAACTTAAAGAAAGTTTTTTCAATCAGTGGTTTGGTATTTTTTCTGATCATAACCGTCCGGCTTTTTTCAATGGACAATGAAAGGCCGGTCAAATATGACTTGAAGGTCGAGCTTCTCCCTGAAAATCAGGCCCTTCAGGCTCAGGAAACCATCGTCTGGACCAATCAGAGCCATGATTATGTTCAGGATATTCAGTTTCATCTTTACTGGAATGCTTTTAAAAACGAACTGTCCACTGTGGCCAAGGAATCCAGAATGGAAAAAGTCTTTAAAAGATACAGGGTAAAGAAGGACGAATGGGGCTGGATCAAAATCACTTCTTTGACTACAGCTGAAGGCCAAGACCTGATGCCTGCGGCTTCTTTCATGAGCCCAGATGAGCCAGCTAACCCTGATGACCAGACCGTCCTCCGGGTCGTTCTGCCCAGGCCAGTGGCGCCTGGCCAGTCGATTGCCTTAAACCTGGAATTTCAGGCTAAGGTTCCGAGAAATGGCTTACGGGCTGGATATTATAAAGACGGTTTTTTCATTTCCCAGTGGTTTCCCAAGCCAGGGGTTTATGAGGAAGGCCGGGGCTGGAACTGCCATCAGTATCATCTCAATTCGGAGTTCTTTGCTGATTTTGCTGATTTCCGGGTGAAAATAACTGTGCCCGAAAAATTTGTGGTCGGGGCCTGCGGAGAAGAAGTTGAAAAGACTGTTGACTCAAATACCGGGAAGGCAACTTATACTTACGTTCAACAGAACATCCATGATTTTGCCTGGACAGCTTCTCCCCGGTTCATCAAAATAGAAAGGCTGTTTAAAGCTGATGAAGAAGTAACAGCCGAAGAATACCGTCAGGTGGCTGACCTGCTTGACTTAACGCCTGAAGAGATAAAGCTTCCCGATGTGCGGATGGTTCTTCTGATTGAAAAGCAGCACCAGAGCCAGATTGAGCGTCATCTTAAGGCTCTGAAAGCCGCTCTCAAGTATTATGGACTCTGGTTCGGCCCTTATCCTTACCGAACCATCACCATGGTTGATCCGCCGTTTCGGACAGGCAGCGGAGGAATGGAATATCCGACCCTGTTCACGGCTGGAACTTCTGTCCTGCTGGACAAAAAAGTCCTTTCTCCTGAAGGCGTTATCATCCATGAGTTTGGCCACAATTACTGGTATGGAATGGTAGCTAACAATGAGTTCGAAGAGGCCTGGCTGGATGAAGGGATAAATACTTACTCCACAGGCAAAGTGTCGGCTGCAGCCTATGGTCCTGGAAAACTGTCCATGCGCCTCAACGGCCTGCCTCTGACCTGGTTTATCAGGATGCCAGCTATTTATGATTGGCAACTCGACCGCCTTCTCTCGCCATCTGTGGCTAAACTTGACCCAATCGTCACCCCTTCCTGGAAATTCAACAACTCAGCCAGTTACAGCCTTAATGTTTATCAGAGAGCTTCAACCGGGCTTTATACTCTCGAAAGGTTGCTGGGCGAAAAGACCATGGCCAGAATTATGCGGACTTTTCAGATGAGCTATCGCTTCCAACATCCAAAAACCGAAGATTTCATCAAAGTGGCCAACGAAATATCCGGAAAAAACCTAAACTGGTTCTTTGAACAGTTTTTCTTTAGCAGCCAAGATTTTGATTATGGGATCGCCTCTGTTGACACTGGAGAAAAACCGACAAAGTTTCAGGGAATTTTTGACGACCTGGCGATAAAAAATTTCAATAAGCCCAAGCCTGAACCGGGAAAAAAGAAAACAAAAATTTATGAAACTACCATAACTCTCAGGCGCTATGGTGAAGCCATAATTGGGCCTGAAGAAAAACTGAAACTTCGGGTAGAATTTGAAAACGGCCAGGTGGAAACCAGGGAATGGGATGGTCAGGGCAGATGGGCCAGATTTACTTTTGAAAAACCCTGCCGGGTGAAAACTGCTGTCCTTGACCCTGATTCTATCTGGCTGGTTGATTCCAACCTTTCTAACAACAGCTATTCGTCTTGCGGAGCGAAAAATAAAATTCTCTCAGCCAGCAGCAGTTTGCTCTGGCTGATGCAAAATTTCTTGCTGACTGTTTCCGGCCTATGGTAATCATAAAAGGAGAAAAAGATGAAAATCGCCTACTATTTAAGTTCAGGAATAAAACAGGGACTTTCCAGATTCAAGCTGGCAGTTTACCTGTGGTTGATTATTCTGGGTTTTTCTGTGGTGGCCATCGCTCCCGTAAGTTCGATTATCAAGAATAATCTTGGCAATTTTTATCCGGGCCGGCCACCACTCCTGCCCTTTGAACTGCACCTGGTTGAAGTCTTTATGGCTAATCAAAACATCTTTCAGCCATACTTTTCTCTGGTTCTGACGATCATCCTGGTCTTTGGATTGCTGACTGTATTTTTGAACGCCGGTGTCTTTGGCCGAATGACCGACAGGGAAAAGAAAATCAATTTCCGAGATTTTCTCAACGATGGCTGCCGATATTTCTGGCAATTTTTCCTGACGGTCTTAATCTCTCTGCCCTTCTTTGTCTTACTTCTCGGACTCTATCGTCTCTTGGGTACCCCGGTAAAGGCCTGGACAGCCGAGGCCACTACCGAATGGCCGTTCGTCATCGGCTCTAATCTCCGGATGATTATCTTCATCCTCCTCTGGACGATTTTTAAAATGTTGTTCGACCTGGTCAGAATAATCATCGTTTCTGAATCGAAAAAACTTCTACCTTCTCTTGGCTCAGCTTTAAGATTCTTAAAAAACCATTTCTTTAAGCTCTGGTGGCTAGATCTTATAATCGGCTTTGGCTTTGTCATTGTGTCTGCAATTTTCCTGATGGCAGGCAGATTCTTGTCCACCAGCCATCTGGCTGGAGTTCTGGTGATAATTATCCTGAGCCAGGCTTATCTTTTGTTCAGACTTTTCACCAGACTGGTTTTTATCGGTGTTGAAACCAGCTATTATTCTGAAAATAGAGGAGCTCAATGATCAGAGTGAAATTTCTGGGAGCGGTCGGTCAGGTGACCGGTTCATGTTATCTTCTTACGGTTAACGGCCTGAATTTATTGATCGATTGTGGTCTTTATCAGGAACGCGACTATCTGGCTCGAAACTGGAATCCTTTTCCTTTTCCCCCTGAAAAAGTTGATTATCTGTTACTGACTCATGCCCATCTTGACCACTCCGGATTGATTCCCAAAATAGTCAAAGAAGGCTTCAGGGGAAGGATTCTCTGCACCCCGCCGACTTCAGAGCTTTTGCCGATAGTTCTTTTGGACACAGCCAGACTTCAGGAAGAAGATGCTCTGCTTAAAAAGAAACGCCACGAAAGAGAAGGTCGTCAGGGGCCATATCCGGAAGTCCCGCTTTACACTGTGGCTGATGTGAAAAAAGCTCTGCCCCTGGTCGAAGCTGTTGATTATCAGATGGAAATATCACTCGCTCCTGATGTCCAGATCGTTTTCCACGATGCCGGGCATATTCTCGGCTCTTCCATCATTGAAATTCTGGCTAAAAATAACGGCCGGACTAAGCGGATAATTTTTTCCGGTGACCTCGGCCAATGGGATAAACCCCTGGTCCGTGACCCGGAAACCTTTACTGAAGCCGATTATATCTTCCTGGAATCAACCTACGGCGATCGGGAACATGACCATCCAGATCAGGTAGCCGAACGCCTGGCTGAAAATGTCAACCGGGTGGTCCGAGGAGGCGGTAATCTGGTGATTCCAACTTTTGCCATCGAGCGAGCCCAGGAGCTTATGTATCACTTGAGTAAACTGGTTAGAAAGAAAAAAATTCCGCCATTGTCTGTTTTTCTGGACAGCCCGATGGCCGTCAGCGTGACCAATGTTTTTGGCCATTACTTAAAATATCTGGATGAAGAAACCAGACAGCTATTTTCTCGGGGCCAGAATCCTTTCGATTTTCCCGGTCTTGAGCTGATACAGAGTTATGACGAATCCAGAGCCATAGAGAAGGTCAAAGGCTCGAGTATTATCATGGCCGGTTCTGGAATGTGCACCGGTGGCCGAATCAAACAGCATTTAGTCACCAATATAACTCGACCGGAGTCGACCATTCTCTTTGTCGGCTACCAGGCCAGGGGAACTCTTGGCCGCCAGATTATCGACGGCCAATCTCCGGTTAGAATCTACGGTCAGATGTATCCGGTAAAGGCTACCATCGACCAGATTCAGGGTTTGTCTGCCCATGCTGACCACAAACAGCTCTTAAAGTGGCTTAAGTATTTTACCCGGGCACCTGAAACCATTTTCTTAACCCACGGTGAAAAAGAAGTCATCGCTCATTTTGCCGAAGACCTCAAGTCTCAGCTGAGCTGGAAAGTCGAAGTGCCTGAATATCTGGAAGAAGTTTCTCTCGATTGATTGTCTGAACTCAGGTCAGTTGATTTATTTTTGAAACAGTGAAGTTAATTATCCTTTCGCCCGGAAATCATTCCGCTATCTGAGGAAGCCTCTCCAGTCCGCAAGTTCGAGCATAAGTCTGCATAATGCCTTTTATTTCCTGCTTGATTTCCGGTTTTAGGACAGGTCGCTTATATGAATTTATTCTTTTTCTGACTTCATCTTTTGCCCTTTCAAAAATATCCTGCCGGCCAAGGCCCACCCAGGTATCATAGACATCTCGGTCAAGAACTGAGCCAAAATAATGTTCAGTCCGATACCACTTTCTGGTATGAGCCATAGTCAAAAAGTTAAAATCCGGTCCAATCTGCTCAAAAAGGTGCAGGGCTAAAGGCTTTTCGCGAAAAGCGATTCCTCGACCCATCCTTAAAACCTGACCGCAGATATCGTTATCGATTACCAGCTTTTCCAGGCTCTGGGTGCTTTCAAAGTCGAGCATTCCGGGCCCGGAGATGACGTTGATTCCAGCCAACCCGGCCAGGACCGCGCCCATTCCCGTTTCCAGGCCAGCCTGAGCATCAACCAATTTGGAGTCGCTCAATCCCATATAGGCGTGAGTTGGCAGCTTAAGAAATTTTCCAATCTGAGCACAGGCGCAGTCGATCATCATCGTTTCTATAGCCCCCATAGGTGTCGTCCCTTTGCGCATGTCAAAACTGGCCGGGGAGCCACCAAATATTACCGGAGAACCGGGTTTAGCCAGTTGGCAAATCACCAGACCCGACAGATTTTCGGCTGTATGTTGAACCAAGGTGCCGGCCAGAGTGACAGGAGAAGTTGCTCCGGTTAAGCCCATCGAAATAAGCTCTGACGGCACTCCCAGCCGGCTGCAGTCAATCAGGCTCTGGGCTGTTAACCGACTCCACTTAAGCGGGGGAGAGGGGCAGGCATCGAAAATCGCCAGAGGTTTTTCAGCCAGATTTTTTTCATGGCCACGAACTGCCAGAAGAAAGTCGAGCATTGGCTTCAGGCTTTCCACCCGGAAAATTCCGGTGACAAAAGGCTTTTGAGAAAATAGCAGACCTAAATACAGGCGATAACCATCAGCAATTACTTGTGGGACATCAGTACTCACCAGACCAGTGCTTTGGAAATCAATGTGCTCCAGAGTCTCAACCAGCTTATAGAAACTGACCAGGTCCGAAGTCAGCGGGGCCCTTTCTTTTAGACTCTCTGAATCAAGAATCTTGATTGCGGCTGACCCCGGATCAAAATGGACTTCATCCTGGCCGATAACATACTCTTTTTCACCGTTCAGATCATAGAGCTTTATCTCTGATGGGCAAAGCAACAAACATTTTTCCACCAGTTCCCTGGAGATAAACACCCGATGTTTTGATTTGTCTATCGACTGACCGGCTTCAGTCAGAAGCTTCAGGGCTTCTTCATTTTCCACAAAAAGTCCAATTTTTTCTAAAAGCTCAAAAGCTTCTTCAACGATTTCTTCTACTGCTGGCTGACTTAAAAAGTCAATCTTTGGTCTTCTGGTTTCAATCATCATAGCCTCGCTTTCTGTTTACAAGTTTTCTGCCGGCTTCCACCGCCTGAACAGCATTCTCGCCGTAGCCATCAGCTCCGATTTCTTTTGCCCAACGTTCTGAAACCGGCGCCCCACCAACCATCACTTTGAATCTATTTCTTAATCCTTGAGAGACCAGCATCTCGATTAATTTTCTCTGATTCAACATGGTAGTAGTCAGCAGAGCGGAGAGAGCAATGATGTCAGCCTGTTCCATCAAAGCAGTCTCGATGAATTTTTCCAGTTTGACATCAGCTCCGAGGTCAATAACCTCAAAGCCTGTAGCCCGGAGCATAGCCGCTACCAGGTTTTTACCGATATCATGAATATCGCCTTCGATCGTTCCGATAACCACTTTGCCCGCTGAAGCCATGACCTGACCGGAAGCCTTAAGAGCTGCCTGGAGCTCTGACATAGCTGCCTTCATAGCTTCTGCTCCGGCGATGAGCTCCGGTAAAAAATAATCTCCGTTTTCCCACAGCCGGCCCACTTGCTCAATCGCCGGGACACAATTTTTCTGGATGACTTCAAGCGGAGAAAGACCAATAGCCACAGATTTCTCAGCCAGATTCCTGGCTGCCTTCACTTCGCCCTGGATAATTGCCTGGCTTAGTTCCTGAAGAATTTTTTCCTGTTCAGAATTCATACCTTACTCCTCAGACAGATTTCTATTTATAAAAAATCTTGATGGCTTCGGCCATCTTTTTTATGTATTCAGGAGAAGTTCCACAGCAACCACCAATTATTCTGGTCCCAGCGGCAATCAGCCGGGGTAGATAGCTAACATACTCGTCAATTCCCTGACTGTATTTAACTTTACCATCAGGCTGAACTTCCGGTTTTCCGGCATTGGCCTGAGCGATAAGCGGGCGTCGGGTCAGGAAATGCATTTCTTCTATCAGGCTGACCATCTCACGGGAATTAAGAGTACAGTTGGCTCCGAGAGCTTCAACTTGATTTTCTTCCATAACCCGGACAAATTCTTTCGGGTTGTTGCCCATCAAAGTAAAATAACCGCGTCGAGTCAAATTAAAAGTCATGGTCACCAGGACCGGCAAAGAAGTTTCTCGTCTGGCAACTCCTAAAGCTACCAGAGCTTCTCGCAGGTCATACTGAGTTTCAATCAACAAAAAATCAACTCCACCATCCACCAAACCTTTTATCTGGGGAATGAAAGCCTGTTCCAGCTGGTCTTGGCTGAGTTCACCCATCGGTTTTAAAAATTTACCTGTTGGACCGACGCTACCCCCAACATATCTGCCTTCAGGACAGGTGCTCCGGGCGATAGTAGCGGCTTTAAAATTCAATTCATAAGTTTTATTCTGAAGAGAATAAGCTGCAAGCTTGATAGCGTTGCCACCAAAACTATTAGTCAGCACAGCCCGGGAGCCGGCCTCAAAATAAGCCTGATGGATTCTGGCAATGGCTTCAGGGTTTTCTTCATTCCAGCCTTCAGGGCAGTGTCCCTGTGGTAAACCTGAGCTGATTAACTCGGTGCCCATCGCTCCATCCAGAAGAAAAATTTCCTCTTTGATTATTTTTTTCAGCTCAAACATTTAGGTCTCTCCAGTAGCTTTGGCCTATTTCCAGAGCCTTGAGAAATTCTTGCTCAAACTCTTTTTTATCAGCCAGGGATAAAAATTTTACTCTCCTAGGCAAAGTTTCTATTTTATCTTTAGCTTGAAGATCCAACAAAATGTTTCTGGCACCAGCCAGAGAAGCATTGCCGACAAACACGATTTTTTCCCGGGGCAGGGGAGGCAGCAGTCCCAGGTTCAGACATTGCTCGAGGTCGAGTGAATTGCCAAATGCTCCGGCTATGAAGAGTTTATCGATTTTTCCCAACTTCAGCCGGACAGAAGAGAGTAAAAGTTTCATTCCTGCTTTTATGGCTCCCATGGCCAGCTGTAATTTTCTGATATCTTTCTGTTTTAAACTTATTGCTCCGGTCAGGCGAATTTCTGATCCAGGCGTCAGAATCTTGCCAGCTGGCGAGAGTAAACCAGCCTTTAAGGCTTCAGCCAGAAGACCAACCAGCCCGGTTCCACAGATCCCCTGTGGCTCTTTTCCTCCTATTGTCTTGGAAACAAACTTCCCCTCTTTCCAGTTTATGACTTCTATGGCTCCGGGCGCAGCCATCATTCCGCAGGAAATCCCCACTCCTTCAAAAGCCGGACCAGCAGCCGTAGATGTGGCTAAGAAGAAGGATTTGCCCCTCTTCAAAACAATCTCGCCGTTTGTGCCAAGATCAACATAAAGATAATTGCCGGGCTTATCAGCTAAGCCAGTGGCGATTAAGCCCGAGGCCACATCTCCACCGATAAAACTCCTGAGGTTGGGGCAGAAGTAGGCGACAGCCTCATGATTGACCTCCAGCCCTAATTCCCGGGCTTTAACCACAGGCAGGACAGAAAATACAGGTCTAAAAGGGGAGTGGCCAAGAGAAGAAACGGGCAAGCCCAGGAGAAGATGATTCATTACAGTATTGCCGGCGATACAGACAGCATAAATCTTTTCGCCTTTAACCTTAGAATCTTTCACCAGAAAAAAGAGCACTTCTTCTATGGACCTTAAGGCAGACAGTTTGAGCCTTTCCAGATAGTCAGGACTTTCTCCAGCCAGAGCTATCCGACTGATGATATCGGAGCCGTAAGCAGCCTGACGGTTTAAGGTCGATGCCTGGGAAATTATTTTTCCGCTATTAAGGTCAAGCAGTTGAGCCACGACCGTAGTTGTCCCCAAGTCGACAGCCAGGCCATAAATTTCACCGGTGGTATCACCGCCCTCAACATCAACCACCTGCTCATCAGCATGAACCACGACCGTATTTTTTTCCCCGGGTCTGCTAGCCGAGTGGGCTATCTTTTTCAAGGCAGAAAGAGAGTATTTTAACCTGCTCAGAGATAAAGAACTTTTTAACTCCTCAGCCAGACTTTCTACACCACCAGAAGTTCGAGGCCGCAACTTGAAAATATATTTTTTGACTGTCGGATTGAAAGCAAACAATCCAATTTCAGGCTGCTCGCCAGATTTAAATTTAATCTCCTTCTCAGAATCTAAAAAAAGATTTTCGGGAATTCTTATGACCAAAGGATGGGTTATTCTTAGCTGGCAGGCTAAGCGATAATTGGCCGGTAGTTTTTTATCTTTCCTGAGCTCTTTTTCTTTCGGAGTTTCTGCGGGCAACTGACCCTTAATAACTTCCACAAAGCATTGACCACAGATGCCTCGTCCCTGGCAGTAAAACTTAAGGTTAAAACCAGCTTCAGTTAGAACCTCAGAGAGTATTTTGCCTTGGTTTGCCTTCAGCTGCTGAAGGGGCTTTTTCCCGATGCCCATTATTTTTAGATTGTGTTGAACCATCTTTCAGAACCTGCCTGCTTTGCCTTAATCTTCCCTTAATTTTAGTAAAAATTGCCCAAAAATAAAATCATTAATTGAAAATCTCGAATTTTTGAAAAAAGAAAAACACTAATCTGATCTCTAATTCGGGTCTTATTATTTTATTGATGGCTTAAAATAGACAACTCGACTAAAAGTTTTCCTATTTTTTTATTTTCTTTTATAATGATCAACAGTCAAAGCAAATAAATATCTGGAGGACCGTATGTGCTTTTCATTTAAAAAAACCAAAAAACTTAGTTTTAAAAATTGTTTATTAAGAAATCTTTTCTTAAAGCGGCCTTTAATTGTTCTGATTGTCTTTATATTTGCTTTATTATCAACATCTTACAGCCAGACAGGAGATAAGCTTGAAGACCTGATCAATAAGTTCATCACCTGGAGAAACATCGGTCCGGCAGTCATGGGTGGAAGAACAGTAGATATTGATGTGGTTGAAAGCCAGCCCTGGATCATCTATGCCGCTGTTGGCCCGAGCGGTGTCTGGAAATCAGAAAATAACGGCACCACCTGGAATCCGGTTTTTTATAAGGAGACCACTGTATCTGTTGGTGATGTAACAGTAGCTCAGTCATCACCAAATATTGTCTGGGTGGGAACAGGTGAAGCTACTTCTAGGAATTCAGTAACCGTAGGAGATGGAGTCTACAAATCTACTGATGGTGGAAAAACCTGGACTAATATGGGGCTTAAAGAAACCAGACACATCAGCCGCATAATCATCAGTAGGGGAGACCCCAACATAGTTTATGTGGCTGCCTTGGGCCATCTGTGGGGACCAAATCCAGAAAGAGGCATTTATAAGACCATCGATGGCGGTAAAACCTGGACGAAAATTCTGTACATAAACGAAAACACGGGAATCGCCGACCTGGTGATGGACCCGTTTGATTCCCAGATTCTTTATGCTGCTGCTTATGAGCACAGAAGAAGGCCATATAAAATGATCAGCGGCGGTCCTGAAAGTGGTATTTACAAAACAACCGACGGAGGACTCAGCTGGAAAAAGTTGACTAAAGACCTGCCTGAAGGAATAATGGGCAGAATCGGTCTGGCTGCTTCCAGGAGCAAGCCAGGGGTGATTTATGCCCTGATCGAGCATCAGGAACCGGGCATCTGGCGGTCTGACGACTCAGGAGAAACCTGGAAAAGGACAGCCGACAGCAAAACCTATAAGAACGTTAATAATCGTCCTTTTTATTACAGCCAAATCTATGTTGACCCGAGTGATGATAGAACCATCTATGTGCAGTCAACAGGCCTGTATGTTTCCAATGATATGGGGCAGAAATTCCGGGGAATTGGCACCGGGACTCATTCTGACCACCATGCGTTCTGGATCGATCCGGTTAACTCCAGGCATCTTATTGACGGAAACGATGGTGGGATTGATATAACTTATGATGGCGGTAAAACCTGGTATCCAGTAACTAACATTGATGCAGCTGAAGTATATCAGGTTGGATATGACTTCAGTGTGCCTTATCGGGTTTATTGCGGATTGCAAGATAATGGTTGTTGGGGTGGGCCATCTAACTCCCTTGATAGCCGGGGAATTCTCAATGAACACTGGGAATTTATCTCGGGTGGAGACGGATTTTTTGTCAGAGCTGATCCGAAAAACAGCTTTCTAGTTTATAGCAATTCTCAGAACAATGGCCTGGGCAAAAAGGATTTAAGACATGGCCAGATAAAATCTATAGAGCCAGAAGCCCCATTAAATGAGCCTCCCTATCGCTTTAACTGGAACGCTCCGATCATGATTTCTCTTTATGATAACCAGACTGTTTACTGCGCCGGAAACTTCCTTTTCAGATCAACCGATGGGGGATATTCCTGGGAAAGAATAAGCCCTGATCTTACCACTAACAATAAAGCCAAACAGGTGGATGGCGTTGGCCCGATCACTATGGAAAATAGCGGGGCAGAAGTCCACTGCACAATAACGGCAATTGCCGAGTCCCCGGTCAAACCTGGAGTTCTCTGGTGTGGAACCGATGATGGCAATCTTCAGGTTTCCCAGGATGGCGGGAAAAGCTGGTTGAACATGATTAAAAATATTCCCGACTTGCCTAAGGAATCCTGGTGTTCTAGAATTGAGGCCTCTCATTTTGAAGCTGGAACCGCTTATGCATCATTTGATAACCACAGGAAAGATGATTATGCTCCTTATGTTTATAAAACGACCGATTTTGGAAAGACCTGGAAGTCCATCAGAGCCAATTTACCCACTTTTGGCTGGGTACATGTGATTAGAGAGCATCCAGTTAATAAAAATTTACTTTTTGTTGGAACCGAATTCGGAATTCATATATCTTTTGACTGTGGGTTAAGTTGGTCCAGTTTAAAAGGTAGTAATTTACCTACAGTTGCTGTCCATGACATTGCCATTCATCCCAGAGAAAACGACTTGATAATCGGCACTCATGGCCGCGGCATCTGGATCCTGGACGACATCGGCTTTATTTCTGAGATCAGCCCAGAAGTTCTTAATTCAGATTTTTATCTTTTCAAGACAAGAAATACCTATCAATTCCTGATCACCAGCAGGGGAGAGCCCTATGGCAGCTCTGGTTTTGCCGCCAAAAATCCCTACAACGGCGCCGCTATAACTTATTTTGTAAAGAAAGATCTGTCCGGCGACCTCAGGATTAAAATAACTGATCAGGCAGATGAGGTAATAGTCGAGCTACCAATTGACAAAAAAGCTGGCCTCCATCGCACCATCTGGAACTTACAATTTGTTCCGAAAGCCTCGGACGGGAAAAAATATCCGGTTGCCCCGATTATGAATCTTATGTGCCTGGTAATTCCAGGCGAAGAAAATATATCAGCAAAAATAGGAGACAGAGAGCATAAAACGACACTGAGAATAATTCACGACCCACGCTTTGAGCCGTCGATTGAAGGTCTTAGAAAACAACATGAACTTTCCGGAGATTTGATTAAAATCAGCAATCTCTATGCCAGGGCCGTAACGGCAACCAGGAATATTTCCAGAGGCCTTGAATCTATCAGAGGAGAGCTTAACAAGATTCCAGACCAAGCGCAACAGAAGGAATTATCTACTTATATAGATAACTATCGCCAAAACTTCGAGTCTTTAACAGAAGCCTTTCAAACTGAAGGCACCCTTATGGGTTTAAATATTCCCTATGAAAAATTTCTCCGTGGACCGATTAACATTAGATTGATAAGCCTTCAGCAAAGTATCGCTGGCTATCCTGGAGAGCCTACTGCTTCTGAACTATCTCAGTCCGCAGAAATAGCCAAAGTTATTGTTGAATCAATTAATAAGCTTAATGTCTTTATTCAAAAAGATCTTGACGATTTTAACCAGACTCTGCAAAAAGCCGGACTCAACCAAATTCAAAAACCGGCAACAGTCAGCCTTGAATGATTCAAAAATTATTTGAGTTGGCGTAACCTATTTATTATCAATATTTTATTAAGATGTCGGCCCGCCGACATTCTAACTGAAAATAATATTTATTTTCTTGTTTTTTTTATAATTTTTTTGTATAAAATATCTTGAAAGATAGAGGCGGAGGGAAACTTGATTATTGCAGTTACCAATCAAAAAGGCGGAGTCGGTAAGACCACAACTTGCATCAATCTATCTGCAGCTCTGGCTATTATGGGATATAGGATATTGTTGGTCGATATGGACCCCCAGGCTCATAGTACTATTTCTATTGTCAAAAATCCTAATGAATCTAAAAAATCACTTTTTGATATCTTGATGGATAAGAATCAAAGAATAGAAGAAATAATATTTCGCTCTAATATCCCCGGCCTAGATGTTGCTATCTCCAAGATTTCTATGGCTAAACTAGAACCGGCTCTTATAGGCGAATTTGATGGTCATTATCGTCTAAGAGACGCAATTGGCCCTGTAAAAAGCATGTATGATTTTGTCCTTATTGATACTCCGCCAACTCTCGGATTGATTACTTTGAATGCTCTCGTAGCTGCCACCCATATCCTGATACCAATTCAATCCTCATACCTGTGTCTTGAGGGAACTGACGATTTATTAGAAACAATTGACAAAGTAAAAAGAATTGCCAACCCTGATCTAGAAATTCTCGGAGTTGTCATAACCTTGCATGATAAAAGAACAAATATTTCAAAAGATGTAGTTGACCGCATAATTGAGGTATTTGGCGATAAAGTCTTCAAGACATACATTTCCAAGAGTGTTAAGCTTGAAGAAAGCCCTGCTTATAAAGAGAGTATTTTTACCTTCGCTCCTGATTCGATCGGAGCTATCCAATATAAAGAAATTGCCGAGGAGTTGTTAGAACGTGCAAAAAACTAAGAAATCTGGTTTACCAAATAACTTAACAATGAGGCATGACCCGCATTTTGTTGAGCTGATCGCCAGCAAATCTTCTGGCCCGCTCGTTAGACTTATTTCAATCGACCGCCTAGACCCTAACCCTCGACAGCCCAGAAGCGAACTCGGTGATATTCAAGAATTAATGAATTCTATCAGAATTAAAGGCATTCTTGAACCGATCCTTGTCCGAGCCAAAGGCGACAGGTTTGAAATAATAGCTGGAGAACGCCGTTTTGTGGCTTCAAAGAACCTTGGCCTTAAAGAGATACCATGCATTGAAATGGACGTTGAGGAGCACGAAGCTATGGAGATCTCATTGATCGAAAACCTTCAGCGCAAGGACCTCGATGTCTTTGAAGAAGCCGATGGCCTTAAGGCCCTAACGAATCTTTATGGATACAGTCACCAAGACATAGCAGAAAAAATCGGCAAGGCCAGATCAACAATTACTGAAATTATCTCTGTTTCTAGAATACCATTAGGGCTGAGAGAAAAGCTCATAAAGGCCGGAATTACAAGCAGAAGTACGATTATCGAAATTTCCAAAATAGAAAACGACAAAGAGATGGCCATATTAATCGACCAGATTATCGAGCGTCGTTTAACCAGGTCTGACACCAGGGATTTAACTAGATTTTTTAAAGAAAAACAAAAGCCGGAATCAGATAAAAAAAGGCAGAAACTTTTTGTTTATAATTATGTTCCAGAAGATAACAAAAACTTTCGTCTAAGAATTGAATTCAAAAAACAGGTCGTAACCAGACAGGAAATCATCAGAATCCTTGAAGAAATACTGCAAAAGCTAAAGGCAGATCCCCAAAACGTTAAAACCCCAGGAGCCCAGCTAAAAATGAAAAGCGATGATGAGGAACTGAAAAAATAAAAATTAATGAGGCTGACCTGATATTAGTTTACATAATATAACTTATGCGACTCATTATTCTTAATCTTTTTAATTATTTTATTTTCAATAAGATAGCATCCTTTTAATTCTGTCAATTATTTATTTGCCCTATTTTTGTTCAATTGTGGATAACTCTACCGCGCCTTAATCATAGCTATTTCATTTATTTTCAATAAGATAACAAATAGGCGAAAAAAACTTTATTCAAGCATTCCAGCTAAAATATTGTCTGTTTTATTTTTTGTTTTTTTAGGTAAGAGATAAGAATCGAGAAAAAACAAGGCTTTTCGCCTTACAGACCTTTGCTCATAGCTTCCAGAAAATCGCCATTAGTTTTGGTTTTGGATAGCTTTTCTAAGAGAAGTTCCATAGCTTCGACTTCGTTCAGCTGACTTAGAATCTTTCGCAAAATCCAGACACGATTGAGGTCTTTGTCTGGAATAAGCAACTCTTCTTTTCTGGTTCCAGAACGGCTGATGTCAATAGCTGGAAAGATTCTCTTGTCTACCAAGCGGCGGTCAAGATTAATTTCCATATTGCCGGTCCCCTTGAACTCCTCAAAGATCACATCATCCATCCGGCTACCGGTATCTATCAGCGCCGTGGCGACTATTGTCAGGCTCCCGCCTTCCTCAATTTTTCGGGCTGAACCGAAGAACTTCTTCGGCTTATTCAGAGCATTCGCATCAATGCCACCGGAGAGAACCTTACCCGAAGGTGGGACGATAGCGTTATGGGCTCTGGCCAGTCTGGTAATCGAATCTAGAAGGATCACTACATCTTTTTTAAGTTCCACCAGCCTTTTAGCCTTTTCCAAGACAATGTTGGCCACCTGAACATTTCTAGTTGGTGGCTCATCAAAAGTTGAGGCTACTACTTCGCCATTGACACTCCGTCTAAAATCGGTGACTTCTTCGGGTCTTTCAGCAATCAGCAGAACAATCAGAAAAATCTCTGCATGATTTTTTTCAATAGATTTGGCAATGGTTTTAAGCAAAGTGGTCTTTCCGGCTCTTGGTGGTGAAACAATTAAACCTCTCTGGCCTTTACCTATCGGAGTCAGCAGCTCCATTACTCTGGCATTCATATTTTTGGGGGTACCATCCTGAAGTTTAATCAATTCAAACGGATAGACAGGTGTTAACTGTTCAAAATAGACGTTCCGCCTGGCTTCTAGAACTACATCAGGATGAATGAAATTAATAGCCTCTATTTTTATCAGGGCAAAATATTTTTCACCGTTCTTCGGCGGTCTGACCACGCCTGAGATGGTGTCCCCTGTTCTAAGCTGGAATTTTCTGATCTGGGAAGGTGAAACATAGATATCATCTGGGCTGGGCAGATAACTGAACTCAGGTGCCCGCAGGAAACCAAACCCGTCTTCCAAGCATTCCAAAACCCCTTCTGAAAACAACAGACCTTGCCTCTTAGCCTGAGCCTCAAGAATTTTAAAGACCAGATTATGCCGACTGGAGTTTTCTATGTCCTGTCCTTCAAGACCCATAGAAGTAGCGACTCTCTTGAGCGAAGAAAGTTCTTTTTCTTCGAGGTCAATCAGACTGTATTCTTTCATTTTTTATACCTCACTCTTTTGAAATTGTATAAATTTATCACCTTGAGGAAGTTAATAGCCGTTGTTTTTTCTTTCTGCTTCCGCCTTAGTTGGTTAGTTCAGGTTCTTTGGCCACTTGAGAGACAGTTCCTTCTGCGGTCCCAGTTTCAGATTTTTCTATCTTCTCAGCCTCCTGTGGCTCTTTGTTAGCTACCAGTTCTCTGGTCAAAGCTATCTTCAGCACCTCGTCCATATTCTCTGCCAGGTGGATTTTAAGGCTCTGTTTAAGTTTCTTGGGTAAATCTTTGAGGTCTGGCTTATTGTCTATCGGGATGATAATTTCAGTAATACCTTCCCGGTAAGCAGCCAGAAGTTTTTCTTTAATACCGCCAACAGGTAGAACTTTGCCCCTCAGAGTTATTTCACCGCTCATAGCCACTTTTTTGTTCACGGGAATTTCTGTCAGCAAAGAAATAATGGCCGTGGCAATGGTAATTCCTCCTGACGGACCTTCTTTGGGCGTAGCTCCTTCAGGGACATGAATGTGGATATCAAAACTCTTTTCCAGTTCTTTCCCTAAATTTATTTCATAAAGTTTTCCCCGGACATAACTATAGGCGGCCTGGGCTGATTCCTGCATTATTTCTCCTAGCTGTCCCGTCAAGGTCAGGTTGCCCTTGCCATGGATTTTGGTAGCTTCAAAGGTTAGAAGTTCTCCACCAAACTCTGTCCAGGCCATACCCAGGGCTACTCCCACTTCATCCTGACGATCGATTTCTAATCGCCTGAACTTGGGAATTCCAAGATAATTTTCGATAGCTCTGGGAGTTAATTTTTCGCCATAACTTTTGCCTTTGGTCACTACTTTTTTGACCACCTTGCGGCAGATGGCAGTTATTTCTCGTTCCAGATTTCTAACCCCAGCTTCTCTGGTATATTCTCTGATTATTTTCAGGATAGCCTGGTCAGTGATTTCCAGGTTATTTGAACTTAGCCCATGAGCTTTTAACTGCTTGGGTAAGAGGAATCTTTTAGCTATCTGGAGTTTTTCATCTTCAGTGTATCCCGGAATTCTGATCGCTTCCATCCGGTCGAACAAGGCTTTTGGTATCTGATCTCCAGAATTAGCGGTAACTATAAACATTACCTGGGACAGGTCAAAATCAGTATCGATATAATGGTCAAGAAATTCACGGTTCTGTTCCGGATCAAGGACTTCCATCAGAGCCGCAGTTGGGTCGCCCCGATAGTCCATGCTCATTTTGTCTACTTCATCGAGCAGAAACACCGGATTTTTAGTCCCTGCTCTTTTTATCATCTGGATGATACGTCCTGGATAAGCTCCGATATATGTCCTTCGATGGCCCCGAATTTCAGCTTCATCCCTGACCCCACCCAGAGATAGTCGAACAAATTTTCTGGCGGTCGCCCGGGCAATAGACTTGCCCAGTGAGGTTTTTCCTACGCCTGGAGGCCCGATGAACGCCAGAATTACACCCTTAGGATTCTTGACCAGCTGCCGGACAGCCAGATATTCCAGGATTCTTTCTTTGACCTTATCCAGACCATAGTGATCTTCATTCAGTATCTTCTCTGCTTCTTTCAGGTCGCGTTTTTCTCTGGATTTTTTATTCCAGGGAAGAGAAATCAACCAGTCAAGATAGTTACGGCTGACTGTAGCTTCAGCTGACATCGGTGGCATGGTTTCCAGACGTTCTATTTCTTTCAGGGCTTTTTCCTGAGCATCAACTGGCATCTGAGCTTCGGCTACTTTCTTCCTGAGCTCTTCGATTTCATTGGGTTGTTCTTCTTTTCTGAACTGGCCACCGGGGACAAAGGTCCGCTGCCCGGAATCCTTGGCACCACCTCTTCTCCTGGTGGCAGAGGTAGCAGTTTCTCGGCTCATTGAATTTACCAGAGACTCCTGAAGCAAGAATTTGAGCCGTCTTAACCTTTCTCCGGTATTGACCGTTTCCAGGAGGTTTTGTTTTTCTTCAAGCGGCAGATATAAATGAGAAGAGATAATATCAGCAATTCTGTCAGTGGAATTCTCCCTGAGTGCCGGAATGATCGAATCCAGGTTGGCATTTTGGTTGACTTTAAGGTATTCCTCAAAGAGGGACAGGACTTTTTTCAGAAGTTCCTGAGTATCTGGAGCATTATCCTCAACTTCTTTAACCACTTTAGCCAGAATCTGATAATAAGGATAAGTACTAAGGTACTCGATTATTCTGGCCCGATTAAGCCCTTCTACGATAACCTTCATATTTCTTTCATCAGTTTTCACTGTCCGGATAATTCTAGCAGTAATTCCCATAGAATAAATGTCTTTGGGAAGTGGATTATCAATGGTCGCATCCATCTGGGCGGCTAAGAAGATTAGCTTATCTTTTTCATAAGCTTTTTCCAGAGCTTTGATTGAAGATGGCCGACCAACGATAAAGGGCACCAGGGTGGCCGGAAAAACTACCAGATCTCTCAACGGAATTAAAGGTACATTCTTTTCCAGTTCAGAATTTTCTAAAGAGTCTGCCATTTTACGCTCCGATCACCTGTTTATATTTTTCATAGCTTAAAGGCTGTTCCTCTACCATTTCCCTGGTAATCACTATTTTAGTTGTTTTTTTCTGGGATGGCAGATAGAACATCAGGTCAAGCATCAAATCTTCGATTATGGCCCTCAGACCTCTGGCTCCAAGCTTCTTGTCAATGGACTTTTCGGCGATAGCTGACAGAGCTTCTTGAGTAAACTCTAATTCGACACCTTCCATCTCAAACAATTTCTGATACTGCTTCATGATAGCATTTTTTGGCCTGGTTAGTATATCCATCAAATGCTCTTTGGTCAGATCATGAAAAACTGCCATCACCGGAATCCGACCGACCAATTCCGGGATTAGACCGAATTTTATCAAATCTTCTGGCATGAGATGCCTATAAATTTCTTCTTCTTCAGGAATCTCTTTCTTTAACTCAGCCTTAAAGCCCACAGTGGATTTTCCGAGACGCTGGGCGATAATCTTATCCAGTCCGATAAAAGCCCCGCCGCAGATGAAAAGAATGTCTGTGGTATCTACAGGAATAAATTCCTGATAAGGATGCTTACGACCGCCCTGAGGTGGGACATTGGCTACTGTGCCTTCTATGATTTTGAGTAAAGCCTGCTGAACGCCCTCTCCAGAGACATCGCGGGTTATGGAAGGACTGTCACTCTTGCGGCTAATTTTATCGATTTCATCTATATAGACGATACCCTTCTGGGTTTTCTCGATATTGCCTTTAGCTGCCTGGAATAATTTCAAAATTACATTTTCCACATCTTCTCCAACATAGCCAGCTTCTGTCAGGGTAGTAGCATCAGCTATGGCAAAGGGAACGGAGAGAAGTTTGGCCAGAGTCTGAGCCATTAAAGTTTTTCCCGTCCCTGTTGGCCCGATCAGCAGAATATTGCTTTTGGTAATTTCCACATCGTTGTGACCCCTGGGCTGGTTAATGCGCTTATAATGGTTGTATACAGCCACTGATATTTTTTTCTTGGCTTCTTCCTGTCCAACGACGTATTCATCCAGGGCCTTTTTGATCTGAACAGGCGTCAGGTAGGTTTCTTTTTTCTGTTTGAGTTCTAACTCTTTAAACTGATCAGAACTCAGAATCGAATGGGCTATCTCCACACAATTGTCACAAATATAGACTCCCTGAGGCCCGGCTATCAGTTTTTTCACCTGGTTCTGGGTACGATGGCAAAAACTACATTTGACCGTGGTCCCGAAAGGTTGATTGTTGGCGGTCATGTTTTTTAAGCCTCACAAGAGTCTTGTTCTCAATATGTCCTGGCTCAGGCCAGAGCTTCATCCCTGGATCTGATTATCTGGTCGATAAGACCATATTCCTTGGCTTGCTCCGGGGTTATGATGAAATCCCTTTCGATATCAGCCTGAATTCTTTCCACTGGCTGGCCCGTGTGTCTGGAAAGAATTTTGTTCAAAGTTTCTCTCATTCTGAGTATCTCTTTAGCCTGAATGGCCACATCGCTAGCCTGACCCTGAAATTCTCCAAAAGGTTGATGCAAAACAATCCTGGAGTTAGGCAAAGAAAACCTTTTCCCAGAATTTCCGGCAGCCAGAAGCACTGAGGCCATGCTGGCAGCCTGTCCGATACAGATAGTAGTTACAGGAGCAGTGATAAATTGCATGGTATCATAAATTGCCAGCCCGGCCGTGATGCTTCCTCCAGGGGAATTTATATAAAGAGAGATGTCCTTATCTTTTCTTTCAGCTTCAAGGTAAAGTAGCTGAGCAATGACCAAATTAGCCACCTCATCAGTAATTTCTGCCCCTAAAAAGATAATTCGATCTTTTAATAAACGAGAATATATATCGTAGCCGCGCTCGCTGCGGCCATCAGATTCGACAACAAATGGAACTAAGGCCATTGGGAAAGCTTCATTTTATTATAATCTTATCAACTAAAAAGTCAACGGTTTTCCGCAAAAGCAGGTTAACTTTCCATTCTTCTTTCCTATCATCCTGACTCAGGGCAGACTTGAGGCGGTTTAGGGGTAGATTCTGCTCCTCTGAGATTTTTTTGAGTTCTTCTTCAAACTCAACCTCAGAAACCGAAATCCCTTCTTTTTCGGCTATTTTCCTGAGCAGCAGATGATTTTTAAGACTGGATTCTGCCTGCTTTCTGGCCTGTTCAGCTAGACGCGGCCAGAGCTCCTGGGGAATTTTTTTTAACTCATCTTCTCCAAATTGACGGCTGATTATAGTCTGAGCCTCTTCTTTGATCAGGCTTTCAGGAAGAGTAAGATCAATTTCGACAGCTAACTTCCCCAGGAATTCATTGATCAGGCGATTGTTAACTTCTGCCTGTCTTTGCTTTTGAAGGTCCTGACGAATTTTTTCTTTTAAGGCTTCAAGACCCGAAACTTCCTCAACAGACCGGGCAAATTCATCATTGAGTTCAGGCAGCCTTTTTTCTTTTATTTCCAGAACTTTTATTCGATATTCGATTTCTTTTCCGGCAAACTTTTTTTCTCGATAATCCTTAGGGTAATTGACCGTAAATCTTTTTTCTTCACCAGGTTTCATGGCAGGAAGAGCTTCGTTGAGCTGCTTTTCATTTTCCGAATGTCCGGCCAGAACCACTACCTTTTCCACTGGCAGATATTTCTTACTCTGAACATCCTTTCCCTGAATTTCCAGGACCACATAATCGTCATTGACCACTCCCCTATCCGCTACCGGAAGGTACTCAGCAGCCTTTTGCTGGATATTCTTGAGAACCTGATCGATTTCTGTTTCCTCAACCTTCATTTCTTCCCGCTTGACTTTTTTCTCGAGATAATTCTCTGGCAATTGAAATTCAGGCCAGACTTCAAAAGCCACCTGGTACTTTACGCCCTTTTCCAGGTCAAAATCGATGGATTTGACAGTCGGCAGACTGACCGGAATGATATTTAATGCCTCCAGTTCTCGTCTGAGGCTATCGGGGATAAGGTTATCCAGGACGGCTTCTTTTATCTCTGCTTCGAATATTCTCTGGACCATTTCTCTGGGAGCGTGTCCTTGACGAAATCCAGGAAGTTTAACCTTGGAGACATAGTCCTTAAGGACCTTTTCATATTCATTCTTGACTTCTTCTGCTGATATTTCCAGATCAATCTGACGAAGGGTTGGGCTGCCTGCTTTCCAACGATCATTCTTGGGATTTTGTTCCATTTCCTTTCCTTAGCCTAAAATTTTAAGCTTCGGGCACGGTATTTCCTTCAGCTAAAAGCATCCTGAAAAATTGTGGTGGGCAGAGCGGGAATCGAACCCGCACTCCTTGTTCAGGAACTAGGTCCTAAGCCTAGTGCGTCTGCCAATTCCGCCACCTGCCCGCTAGGCAGAAAATTTTCTCGATGCTTACTTATTATTTCCAGCGTGCCTCATAAGTTTAGTCTTTTAAATATCATATCTTGACTCTTTAGTCAATCCAGCCCGGGCCGCCTATTTGATCAGTTTGCTCAAGCGATCAGCCAAGCTTTTATCCAGCCGCTGCAAAACTTTCAGGACTTCTCTGGCACTGTAATTATCGTTAAGGTTGATATAAGTTATGGCCAGATTGTATTGAGCCACAGCATTATCTGGTTTGAGCTGGACGCTTTTTTCCAGGTAAGACGAGGCTTTTTCAAAATCTTTCATAATCATGTACTCCAGCCCGATATTCAACCAGCCGTTGGGATCGTCAGGAGCCAGGGCATTGTATTTCTTAAAAGACTCGACCGCCTCCTGATGTCTAGCCAACTTATTATAAACCAGACCCAGATTGTACCAGGCATAGGTATAGTCATTTTTAAGCGCCAGGCAGTCATTTAAACTCTGGGCTGCTTCATTTAATCTATTTAACTTGAAGTACATAATAGCCAGATTATACACGGCTACTTCATTTTTCGGGTTAAGTTCAATTATTTTTTTGGCAGCTTCGATCGCTTGATCATATTTCCCGGCCTGGTCATACATCTGCATAATCTGACCATAATAAGTAACCGCATCCCGTTCGTTTATAGCTATGAGCTTTTTGTAAACAGAGTCAGCTTCTTCATATTGCTCCAAACTGGCCAGCAATTTAGCCAGATTATAATTACAACTAATATCGTCCGGTCTCAGTTTCAGAGCTTCTCTGTAGGCGGCTATGGCTTTTTCGGTCTGATTTAGCTTAATATAGATTTGAGCCAGATTGCGCCAGCTGATCCAGACATTAGGCGGTTCGGTCTGTATGTACTGCAGATAGTTTTCCGCCGCTTTATTCAGCTCCTGAAGCTCTTCATAAGCCGAGGCTAAGGTAAAATAAATTTCTTTGGAATCCACTTTGTTGGCAATAGCTTTTTCCAATTGCTCAATCGCCTCTTTATACCTTTTCTGTTTAATAAGATTCAGCCCGAGTCCATAAAGGGCTTGAGGATTATCCTTCTTCAAAAGAAGGGCCTTAGTATAGTTGTTGTAAGAATCAGAATAATTGTCCAATCGATAATAGGCATCACCAAGCAATAAATAAGCTTCGAGACTATCAGGCCGAAAATTGACATATTTTTCCAGGTAGAGCGTGGCCATTCCCGGTTCACTAAGTAGAGCAGCTGATTTACCAATAAAATAGGCGCCCTCCGCCGTTTCCAGATAATTTTCTTTGGTCGTCGCATTCAATTCCTTTCCTTTGGCCAATCGATCAAGGGCCAGAATCGGCTCGATAGGTACTCCGAACTTCAAGCCCTGACCGAGAACCATGGCAATTCCCACAACTTTTCCCTGAAGGTCGAAAAGTGGAGCCCCGCCAGCCGGCTTTTCCAGGTTGATGGAGATATCCATCAACCTGATATCTCCCGGTAAGAATTCCAGCCAGTTTCGCAGAGTTCCATCAGTAATTATCACCTGACCGTTAATTTCGCTAAGAGCAAAAAGGCGATCACCCTTTTTAAGCTTCTGCGCGGTCCCCAGAGTCAGGGGGTCAACTTTGCCTTTTATCCTCAAAATAGCCAGGTTAAAATTTCTGTCCACGGCCATCAGAGCTTCGACTTTGGCTTTTTTACTGGAAATTGTAGTGATCTCAGCTTCAGCAGCCTGAGAAATAAGATGGTAAGGGATCACTATCAAATTCTCTGCTATGGCAAAGCCTGTGCCCTCACCCACTATATTCTTTTTGCTATCCCAGGCAACCAAAGTTATTACTGCGGAAGAACTTTTCCCCAAAATGTCGGTCACTTCCTGAGATTGAGCGATAAGCGGCTGGCTACAGACAAAAATAATAGCTATTAGAATTAACCCATGATAGTATTTTTCCATTATGCCTCCTTCTATTCCTTCTTTAAAAAATTTATATTATCTATTCAATGAAAGTCAAATTTTTAATAAATTTTCTCTTAAAATATGAACACAAAACAGCGACTAGTTTGGTTATTGACAATATTTGTCTCAGCAATTATCCTGGGCGGAGCTTTCCTCGCACCTTTAAGTTTATCCTCTTGTCCCTCTTTTTCAAGATTTATTTACCTTCTGTATTCACCTTTATGCCACCAGCGGCCGGAAAGAAGCTATTTCCTGAGCGGCCATCAACTGGCAGTTTGCAGTCGCTGTGTCGGAATATATGCGGGATTTTTCATGAGTGTCTTGATTTATCCTTCTCTCAGTCTGGCTATTCGGTCTCGAATAACTTCCAGGCCACTGGCCATAATCTTGATGGCTACCCCAATGGGAGTCGATGTTTTTTTCACTCTGCTCAAAGTCTGGAATTCTCCTCTGATTCTCAGGACTATCACCGGATTTATCTGGTCGGCCATCCTGCCCTTGTTCTGGTTCAAAGCTCTCGATGACCTTTTTGCCAGACCAATCAAAAAATGACAAATTTGCATTTACAGTTTAAATCATTATAAAATTTTAGCCTGCTCTGAGGTTAGAACAATGGAGAGAAAACAGCCTGATTATTTTTTACCCGCCCTGATCGGTGGATTGCTCGCCGGAGTGGTTTCAGCCATCCCTTTTTTTAATTGCCTGTGCTGCCTCTGGGTAATAGCCGGAGCAATATTTTCTACCTATCTTTTAGCTGGAAGAACTCCTGCCTCCCTGAAAACCGGAGATGGCCTGCTGGTTGGCACTTTATCCGGAATTTTTGGGGCAATAATTAATGTTATCCTGAATATACCACTCGGCCCGATATATTTGAATGTGACCCGAAGATTTCTGATGAGTATGTCCAGATTCATGGAAGAAATGCCCCCGAACTGGGAAGGACTTCTTCAAATGAGATATCGCGGATTAAGTCCTTCTCTTTTAATCCTCGATCTGCTATTATCTTCAGTTCTTTTTGCTTTCTTTGGAGCTATAGGCGGATTGATCGGAATCTCGCTCTTTGGCAGAAAGAAGGAAAGTGGAGTTCATAATGAGACGAAGGCTACTGAGGACACGAGTAATAATCAACCCGGCCTCTAATCACGGCCGAACCAGACACCTCTGGACAGAGATAAAAGAAAACCTCAAGGGCTTCTTTAAAGAATTCAAATATGACTTCACTGAAAAACCCTTTCAGGCGACCGAACTGGCCAGAGAAGCCTTAAAGGAAGGTACCGAACTGCTGATCGGAGTTGGTGGTGATGGCACGGTTAACGAAATCGCTAATGGTTTCTTTGATAATCAAAAAATTATCAACCCAGAAGCTACTCTGGGTATCGTTCCTTCTGGAACCGGCTGTGATCTGACCAAGAGTCTGAACATACCCAGAAACCTGAAGCACGCCGTCAGGTTTATCTCTGAAGCTCCGGACCAGGAAATAGATGTTGGCAAGGTTACCTATGCTGACCGGGAAGGCCAAACATCAAGCCGCTATTTCTTGAATATTGCCGATTTTGGGTTGGGCGGTGAAGTGGTCAGACGAGTCAACCAGGAACGATTAAAACGAAAAGCTTCTTCTTACGTTCGCTGTCTGATAGAAACTATGCTTTCATTTAAAGGCCAGGAAGTCCGGATAACCGTTGACGGCGAGGAAAAAACTTCTGGCAACTATTTAATCGGAGCCATAGCCAATGGCAAGATCTTTGGTAAAGGAATGAAGATTGCCCCAGAAGCTAAACTGGATGACAGTCTTTTTGATATCATTCTGGTCAAGAGCTTAAAGTTTCTGGAATTCTGTCTTCATGGTTGGAAACTGATCAATGGCAGCCATCTGGCTTACCATAAAGTAACCATGCTTCGCGGACAGCAGGTTATGGTCTCCCCCTTAAAGAATGAGCCGGTGTTAATTGAATTGGACGGTGAACAGGTTGGGCATTTACCTGCCTTTTTTGAAATTATCCCTTCAAGGCTACTGGTTAAAGGATTCTTGAATAGACCATAAATGCGGGTCAATTTTAATTACTTTTCTTAGGCAGGTAATAAGGATTATTGGTCAGGCACAGCCGCCCGTTTTCGTCATAATAACGATAGATTATAGTTTTAGTCCTGATATAAGGCCGGTCGTATTCGACCTTCTTCAGGTAATTCCTGGTCTCAGGATAAGGCGGAATTCCGTTGTGTCTGGTTATGGCTGTCTGACCAGCATTATAGGCAGCCAAAACCAGATTCCTATCACCTTTATAGAGCTTGATCAAATCCTTAAGATATTTAATTCCGCCTTCGATGTTCTGTTCAGGGTTAAAGACATTAAGAACACCGTACTTCATGGCTGTTTCCGACATAAGCTGCATCAGACCCAAGGCTCCTTTCTCCGAAACCGCAAACTGCTCATAATTGGACTCGGCTTTAATTACTGCATGAACAAAATCTGCTGGAACCCCATGTTTTTTAGCCAGTTTCTGAATGATCGGGTCGTACCTGGCTTTAAGATCTTCCTGCCGCGAAGCAGCTGATAGTAAACAGGTAACTGTAAACCAACTCAAAATAATTAAGGTTATCTGGCCGGACCTTCTTTTTCCCATATTTTATTTAATTATCTATAATTTTTCCCCTTCCTGGCAATCACCTTTCGGGGTGATTTTACAATAATTTCTGGAGCAAATCAAAACCTTTTTCCAGCGCCTGGTCGATATTCTCTGGCCTGCTCCCACCTGCCTGAGCAAAATCCGGACGTCCTCCACCACCACCGGCCACAACCTGAGCAATACCTTTTATGAGTTTGTTGGCCTGAATTTTCCCAGTTAAATCTGAAGAAACCGCTACCACCAGAAAAGCCCGACCATCTGCCGCCGAAGCTAAAACAATCACTCCTGATCCTATTTTCTGCTTCAGAGAATCAGCATAATTCCGCAGAGCCTCAATATCTATTCCTTCAAACTTCTGGGTAACAAACTTTATCCCTTTAATTTCTTTGACTATCAAGTCGGGCGATTTTCCAGCCTGCTGAATGAGTTTCTGTTTCAGCCGCCTAATTCCTTCTTCTTTTTCTTCCAGGTTTTCCAGGAGTTTTTCAGCTCTGGCCAGTAGCTCTTTCCGGCTGACTTTAAACAGTTTTTCCAGCTCACTGATATTTTTCTCCAGCTCTTTAACATAATTAAAAGCTTCTTCTCCGGTCACAGCTTCAACCCGACGCAGACCGGCTGCTATGCTCGATTCTGAGATAATCTTAAAGAATCCGATTTCTCCGCTGTTGCCAACATGAATTCCACCGCATAATTCCTTGCTGAAATCACCAACGCTGACCAGCCTGACTTTTTCGCCATATTTTTCTTCAAAGATAGCCATGGCTCCCTCAGCCAGGCCTGCTTCCAGGGTCGTAATTTTGGTAGTGACAGGCAGGTTCTCTCTAATTTTTTCGTTCACCAGTTGTTCCACCTTCCGGATTTCATCTTCGGTCAAGGCAGCAAAATGAGTAAAGTCAAACCTCAATCTTTTGTGACTGACGAGAGAACCGGACTGACGAACATGATCTCCGAGAATTTGCCTTAAAGAAGCATGGAGTAAATGAGTGCCTGTATGATTCCGGCTGATGGCTTTTCTTCTGACCAAATCGACCACAGCTTCAACCGTCTGACCAACCTTTAGCTCTCCGCCTAGAACCTTCAGGTTATGAACAATAAGTCCGGGAACAGGGGCAAAAGTATTTTCGACCAAAGCCGAGAAATTGGAACTCTTCAGAATCCCAGAATCACCCACTTGACCGCCAGCCTCCGCATAAAATGGGGTAATCGAAAGAATGATTTCCCCCCTCTCCCCTTCTTTGATGGCTCCAATCGGCTGACCATTTTTGATCAACGCCAGAACTTCAGTCTCTTCAGCCATTTCTTTTTCATAAAAGACTGGAGTGATTTTTAAATGTTTAAAATTCTGATAAACAGATTTTTCTTTGACCCGGGCTTCACCTTCCCAGGACTGACGCGCTCGTTCCCGTTGAACTTCCAGCTCCTTCTGAAATCCGGCCTCATCGATATCTAGGTTCTTTTCCCTGGCCATTTCCTGACAGAGGTCAACCGGAAAGCCAAAAGTGTCGTAAAGTTTAAAAACTTTTTCTCCAGGAATAACCCGGCTGCCAGAAGCCAGAGTTTCTTCGGAAAATTGTTCAAAATAGCGTAAACCACAACTCAGGGTGTAAGCAAACCGTTCTTCTTCAGACAAACAAACCCGGCTAATGTAACTCAGACGGGACATCAACTCCGGATAGGCATCTTTCATAATATCGACAACAGTGCTGGCTAATCGATAAAGAAACGGTTTGTCCAGGCCAAGAAGATTACCCCGGCGGTAGGCTCTTCTGATTAAACGCCTTAAAACATACCCCCGTCCTTCATTCGATGGATTGACTCCATCCCCTATCAGAAAAGTAATTGCCCGGATATGATCAGCGATGATCCGAATATAAACATCAGATTCTCCGCCTGACGGGTATTCCTGTCCGGTTTCCCGGCAAATGGCCTGAATCAAAGGCATAAAAAGGTCGTCGTCGAAATTGCTTCTCCTATTCTGGAGGACAGCCGCTATTCTTTCCAGCCCCATGCCTGTATCGATTGAGGGTCGGGGAAGTGGATGGAGCTGGCCTTTTTCATCCTGGAATTTTTCCATAAACACCAGGTTCCAGAGTTCAACGAATCGGTTGCTTCCCTTTTCGATCAATTCATAGGGAGAGCCACTTTCTATATCTTCTCCCAGGTCATAATGAATCTCTGAACAGGGACCGCAGGGGCCTGTTTCTCCCATCGCCCAGAAATTATCTTTTTTCCCGAAACGGAAAATTCTGGAACTCTCTAGGCCTCTCTCTTTATGCCAGATGTTAAAAGCTTCCTCATCTTCTTCATAAATGGTGATATAAAGCCTTTCCTTGGGCAGACGAAAAACCTCAGTAACCAGTTCCCAGGCATAGCTGATGGCTTCGCTTTTAAAATAATCACCAAAGGAAAAATTTCCCAGCATCTCAAAAAAAGTATGATGCTTGGAGGTTCGGCCAACCTGTTCCAGGTCATTGTGCTTACCACTGACCCGGAGACATTTCTGGACAGTAGCCGCCCGGCTGTAACTGCGTTTTTCCAGTCCAAGGAAAATATTCTTGAACTGGTTCATTCCGGCGTTGGTAAAAAGTAGAGTGGGGTCGTCTTTGGGGATTAAGGAAGAGCTCGGGACAATTCTATGTCCTCTTTTCTCAAAGAATTCCAGAAAAGCGATTCTGATTTCATTAGCTTTCATGTTCCTTTAACTTTCCTCTTCATCCCCTCCTTCAATCCTTTCGATTTTGACCATGTCTTTTTCCATCTGTTCAAGAGCAATATCCAGCGTTGACTGGATCCCCATAACCCTCAGCTTAAAGGCATCAGGATTGGATGAGTACTTGATACCCTGTTCAAAAGAAATGTAACCATCACGATAAAGCTGGTAAATTGATTGGTCAAAGGTCTGCATCCCATATTGAGAAACGCCACTGGCAATGGCATCACGAATCAAGCCAGTTTTGTCGCGGTCAGCAATACATTCCTGAATATAAGGCGTGGATATCATAACCTCCACTGCCGGCACCCGACCCTGCTCATCCATCCGCGGAATCAGACGCATGGAGATAACAGCTTTCAGAACGCTGGCCAGTTGCAACCTGACCTGACGCTGATGATGTGGTGGAAAAGCCGCAATGACTCGGTTGATAGTTTCCGGTGCATCCAGAGTGTGGAGGGTACTTAAAACCAGATGCCCGGTTTCTGCCGCCAGCAGGGCTGTCTCGATGGTTTCCAGGTCGCGCATTTCACCGACCAAGATAACATCCGGATCTTCACGCAAACAGGCTCTTAATCCACGGGCAAAGCCCTGAACATCCATTCCCACTTCCCGCTGGCTAATAGCACTTTTTTTGTCCTTATGAAGATATTCGATCGGGTCTTCGATGGTGACTATATTTTCCCGCCTGTAGGTATTGATAAAATCAACCATCGAGGCCAGAGTGGTAGTCTTGCCGCTACCCGTTGTTCCGGTCACCAGAACCAGGCCGCGGGGATAAAAAGCAATTTTTTCCAGAACTTCAGGCAGAAGAAGCTCTCTTATTGATTTCGCTTCCAGAGGAATAATTCTCAGCGAAATGGCTAAGGAACCTCTCTGATAATATATATTACCACGGAAGCGGCCAAATCCGGACAGACTATAAGCCAGGTCCACGTCCAGCTCTTCTTTTAACTTTTTTTTCTGATAATCAGTCATAACCTGGTTGGCCAGATCTTCAGCATCTTCAGGAGCCAGTCTCGGAAATCCCACCAGGGGAGTTAGGGTTCCATGAACCCGAATCATCGGATGGTTTCCAGCTTTAAGATGTAAGTCTGAAGCGTCTCTTTCAATGGCTATTTTCAAAAGATCATCAATAATCATCATACCCTCCCCTTTTTTTAATCAAAAATCTTTAACCAGACATTCTGGTCGATTTTTCTGTTCCAGAAGCAGAAAAAAGATGAGTCCTCCTTAAGGTTCACGATCAAATCAAATGAAGCCATTTTCCTCTCTGTGCCCTGCTAAAATTAACTTAAATCTAAAATTTAATATAATAGTATATCAGCCAAAATTTAATGTCAATTTAAAAAGTTTTGCCTGATTAACCCTAAACCTTCTCCCCACAGTAAGGGCAGACTCTGGCCTTATAAGGGAGTGGCCGCCGGCAGTTCCAGCACAGGTCTGACTTTCTCTGTTCTCGGGCTTTAATTCGAGCAAAAATATCTTCCAGCTCGTTTGACTTTTCTTCTTTTCCTTTAAACTGAGAAAAGGCCCTGATGATCTCTGAGGCACTCTGAATTCGGTCTTCCACTTTGGCAGCCAGACACTTCATGATCAGAGCATCGATTTCTTTTGGCAGCCGCATATTTTTCAATCTGGGTGGAGTGATTTTACCCTGCTGGGCTTTCTCCAGAATCTTAAAGGGATCCGGGTCGAAAATCGGTGGCCGTCCGACAATCATTTCATAAAAGATGCAACCAATTGAATAAATGTCTGAACAATAAGAAGCTTTGCCCAGAAATTGCTCTGGAGCCATGTAGGGCGGAGAACCTATTCTGGTAGAAGCGTATTGAGAAGAATTCAACCAGGCAGAAGTACCAAAATCAGTAATCTTGACGGTTCCTTCTTCAGAAATCAAGATGTTCGAGGGTCTCAGATCCCGATGAATTATTTTGTTTTTATGGGCATGATCAATACCGTAAGCAATCTGCTTGATAATATCAACCGCCCGGTCGCAATCAAGGATTTTTTCCTTTTCCAGAATTTTCTCCAGAGATTTACCTTTTACATATTCCATAACCATGAAGAAAACATCTTTTTCTTTTTCTGCAGCCAGAACTTTGACGATGTTAGGATGATTCAGGGCTGCCTGAAGTCTGGGTTCTTTGAGGAGCTTATAAAGCTCGGTAGATTGTTTATGAGGGACTTTTATGGCCACCTTGATATCCAGCCAGGTATCGCGGGCCAGGTAAACAGAACCGAAGCCACCACTGCCTAACGAACGCAGAATTTCGTACTTGCCAACCTTTTGTCCCTGTAAAAACATCTTACCAGTTCCAGAAATGAGAGATTAAACTCGAGGCCCCGATGACTGCAGTTTCGGCCCTGAAAATTCGGCCGCCGAGAGTTAAACCCTTAAAGTCATATTTATCTAACATCTCTTCCTCTTCCCTTGACCAGCCACCCTCAGGACCGACCAACAGAGTCACCGATCCGGGCGAAACCGTGATCAGTATATCACGAAAATAAACCTGGCTGTGCTCATTCAGTCAGCCAGATGCGATCTCCTTCTTTTATCCTGACCACCTTGAACAGATGATGATGTTCTTTTCCTCCCAGAAAAAACCTACTTTTTCCCTCAGGGAGATTCTTCAGGAAAAACTGATTACTAGTCACTTTCCCTGTTTCCAGAAAGGTGTCTGTATTTTTCTAGAAGTGATTTATCAACTTCTTCCAGCTTCTCCCCTCTTAACTCGGCTAGCCTGGCAAGTAAAGCTCGTTGTTCTTTGTCGAGTTTTTCTGGAGTCCTGATGACCACCTTGGCATACAGGTCTCCATGACGATGCCCAGATAGTTCTTTTAGCCCGGCATTTTTGATTTTAAAAACTTCTCCGGATTGAACTCCAGCCGGAATTTTAAGAACTTCAAAATCTTGTTTTAAAAGAGGAATGGCAATTCTGGCTCCAAGAGATGCCTGAGAAAAAGTGACGGGAACTTCACAATAAAGGTCTTTGCCCCTTCGCTCAAAGAAAGGATGTTTCTTCACTCTAATAATCACATACAGGTCACCGTGGGACATTCCCTGGTCACCCGCTTCGCCTTCACCGGCAATCCTCAATCTGGTCCCATCATCTATCCCCTGAGGAATTTTTACTTTTAGCTGTCTTTTCTGCTTGACCTTCCCGGTGCCCTGGCATTCTTCACAGGGAGTGGCGATAATTTCACCGGTTCCATCGCAGTGAGAACAGGTTCTGGTTATGGTGAAGAATCCCTGCTGATATCGCAGTTGACCGTGGCCATGACAGGCCGGACAGACTGACTTTTTGGTTCCCGGTCTTAACCTCGAACCCCGGCAGACAGGACATAATTCATGACGGGTAATTCTTAGTTCCTTCTCAGTACCTTCAGCTGCTTCTTCCAGAGTTATCTGAAGTTCCAGAGCTAAATCACGGCCACGCTGGTCGCGATATCTTTGGCCGGTTTCTTGACCGAAAAAATCAGAAAAGCTAAAGCCGAAGAAATTTCCCAAGATATCTTCAAAGTCTTGAAAAATAGAAGAATCAAAACCGCTGAATCCCTGATATCCCTGACCCTGCAAACCCTCATGGCCGTAACGGTCATAGATAGCTCTTTTTTGTGGATCGATCAGAACACTATAAGCTTCAGCCGCTTCTTTAAATTTTTCTTCAGCTTCTTTGTTGCCCGGATTGCGGTCAGGGTGATATTTTAAAGCAGCCTGTCTGTAAGCCTTTTTGATTTCTTCAGACACTGCTTGTTTCGAGACTCCAAGTATCTCATAATAATCCTTCTTTATCATCTGTCTTCTTCACCTCCTTCTTCCGCCTGTCAATAATCTCCTGAACTTCTTCAGGAAGAAGGCCTGCTGCCGGTTTAATTTCAATTTTTTGTTCTCGACCGGTGCCAACATCTCGAGCTGACACTCTGAGGATACCATCAGCATCGATTTCAAAGGTGACATCAATCTGAGGAACCCCAGCCGGAGCTGGATCGATCCCAACCAGGTCAAAAGTAGCTAAGGATTTATTCAAGGCTGCCAAGTCATTTTCACCTTGAAGAACGTGAATTCTGACCCGCCGTTGATTATTTTCCACCGTGGTAAAGGCCATAGTTTTCCGAGCAGGAATGGTGGTGTTTCGCTCGATAATCTTTTGAAAACCACCATTCTCGGTTTCTATTCCAAGAGAAAACGGCGTAACATCAAGAAGTAACACTAAATCATTTATTTTGGAAGTGATTATCTTGGCCTGAAGAGCTGCTCCCATAGCCACAATTTCATCGGGGTTGATCCGAGCTGCTGGTTGACGACCAAAGTAATCCGAAACCATTTTTCGAACAAGCGGCATCCTGGTCTGTCCACCAACCAGAATGACTTCTTCGATCTGAGAAGTAGTCAAACTGGCTTCGCCCAGAGCCAGCTCGCAGATGGTCAAGGTTCTTTTCACCAGATCATAAGTCAAGTTCTCCAGAAAACTGCGAGTAAGTTTTTTCTGGATGTGGAGAGAGCCTTTATCAGTAGAATAAATAAACGGCAAGTTAATTTCTGTCTCGTTGGTAAAGGATAATTCTCTCTTAGCTTTTTCAGCTGCTTCTTTTATCCTCTGAAGGGCAAATTTATCCCGGCCCAGCTCAATCTGGTGTTCTTTCCGGAATTCTTCAAGCAGCCAGCTAATCAGCCGGTTGTCGAAATCATCACCGCCAAGAAAAGTATCCCCGCTGGTCGAAAGCACATGAAAGATGCCCTCACGAATTTCCAGAATGGTGATGTCAAAAGTTCCACCGCCAAGGTCATAAACAGCTACCAGACCATTTTTTCTGGTGTTAAACCCGTAAGCTAAGCTAGCTGCAGTCGGCTCATTTATAATTCTCAAAACCTTAAGACCGCAAATGGCAGCAGCATCCTTAGTTGCCTGGCGTTGATGGTCGTTAAAATAAGCCGGAACGGTTATGACCGCTTCTTCAACCTTGGTACCCAAATAACTTTCAGCACATTCCTTAAGATAGCTAAGGATGAAAGCGGAAATTTCCTGTGGAGTGTAAATTTCTGAACCGGCTTCAATCAGAATATCACCGTTTGGAGCCTCAATTATTTTATAGGGAAGCTTCTTTCTGATAGTCTCCATTTCTGGGGAATTGAACTTTTTGCCAATCAATCTTTTAACTGAATAGATAGTATTCTCCGGATTGGTCACGGCCTGTCTCCAGGCCGGTAATCCGACCAGTCTCTGACCATTGGAAGTAAAAGAAACCACTGAAGGAGTTGTACTATTTCCTTCAAGATTAGGAATAACTACCGGGTTCTCTCCATTAAAATAAGCCACACAGGAATAGGTAGTCCCCAGATCAATGCCGATTACTTCTCCCATGCTCACTTCTTCTTAGGAATTATTACTTTTACCATAGTCGGCCTGAGAAGTCTATTATGAATTAAATAACCCTTTTGCATTTCTTCTTTTATTTCAGGCTCACTGACTTCATCAGACTCTTCCAAAGCCAGAGCATGGTGAATTGACGGGTCAAAGCTTTTATCCTGAAGCTCAATGGGCGTTACCCCATATTTTCTCAGAAGATTCAACAACATTCGATAGATCAATTCAACCCCTTCTTTAAAAGTCTTACCATCAGCTTCTGATTCAGGAGTTCTCAGGGCTCTTTCAAAGTTATCGATGACGGACAGAATTTCCCGCAACAGGTCAGTTAAGGCAAACTGATAATACTCTTCTCTTTCCTTTTCCACTCTCTTCCTGACATTATCCAGCTCAGCCAGACTCCGGAGAAATTTGTCTTTGAGTTCTTCAACCTGATTTTTCAACTGGGCGATCTCTTTTTCTCTAGTTTCAAGCTCCTCTTTCAGTTTATTGACTACTTCCTCTTCCTTGTCTTTAGAACTTTCAACCTTTTCTGCCGGCTCACAGGTTTTTGGCTCGCCTTCAGCTTCATGACCCAGATATTCTATTTCTTCTTGATCACTGACCTCAAAGGGCAGCTCTTTTTTCTCCTGATCTTCCTGGCCTTTTTGTTTTTCCGGATTTTCATATTCAAATTTTTCCTTTTTTATCTGTTCATTCTTTTCTTTTTCAGACTTCTTCCCGGTCATAGCTCAACTCCTTTCTCCAGAATGGTGATGATTCTGGTCAGATACCTGGCCACATTATCAACCAGAGGAATCACTTTTTCATAGGGCAATCTCTTTGGCCCGATTATTCCCAGAGAACCCAGAATCTGATTTCTGTAGCCATAAGGTGAAAGGATAAGAGAACAATCAGCTATTTCAGGCAGCTGGAGTTCTGAGCCGATAATTACCTTGACTCTCTCCAGACTGATCAGATCTGACAGCAGTCTGGCTAAATTAGCCTTTTCTTCAACATTCTGGAAAAGAGATTTAAGTTTCTGAAGATCAAAAAGCTCGGCTTTATCCAGAAGCCTGGCTGTGCCCTGCAAGAATATTCTGCTCTTTTCATTTTCCGGAGAGAGATAGCTTTTAAGTAAGGCTATCATTTTTTCCACCAGGTCTTCATACTTCATTTTAAGCCAGGGAAGCTCCCGAAAAAGATAATCTCTAATAAAGGTTAAATTCTTCCCCCGGAAATTCTGATTGATGTATTGAGCTGCCCTGTCTAATTCATTCTGGGTAAAAAGTGTCTGGGTCTCAAAAATCTCTGTCTGAACCAGGTTAAAAGTAGAGAGTAAGACAATCATTACCTTATTATCTTTTAGCTTGACAAATTTAACCTGGTCAAAATTTACCTGAGAAATGTGGGGGGAAATAACAAAAGCCAGGTTATCAGAATTACTGGCCAGAATCTGGCTGACCTGAAGAAGAAGAGAATCGAGCTCACCAGAATTAACTGACAGCTCTTCGGGACAGATCCTGACCGACTCAGGGGTGGCGTAAAGTGTTTCATTCAGCAGACTATTAACATAAAAGCGAATACCCTCATCAGTCGGAATACGACCGGCCGAGGTATGAGGCTGGTAAAGATACTCTTCCTCTTCCAACTTGGCCATAACATTTCTAACGGTGGCCGCTGAAACTTTATAGTTTATTTTCTGAGCCAGATAACCTGAGCTGACGGGTTTTCCTGTCTGAATATAAACTCCTACAGTAAGATTTAGAATGATTTTTTCTTTATTTTCTAATTTGCCGTAAGACATCTTAATGTTTTTATTTTCTTTAATGCTTCTATTTACCGCAAAAGACAACTTTTGTCAATCTGAAGTCCTGCTTGCTACTACCTGATTAGCAGGCCAGCATAACCGACCACTTCCCGGTAATCTCCTGTCCTGTCGCCAGAAGTATGATACCTGATAAGTCTCCCCTCCTTAGCCCCCAGGGATTTAGCTGCTACCAGCATAGCTGTAGTTGGCTGATAACCGCACATGGAAATACCGTATGAAGTCACCACCTCATAAAGTCCGTTGGGGTCAAGCTTTTCAATAAAAGAAATGGCTTTATGGTCAAGCTCTTCAGCTACTCTCTGACTGACATAGTGGCTCATGTCGCTGCTGGCTACCAAAAGCACTTCCCCCCTGAAACTGGTAACGGCATCGGCCACGGCCTTTCCCAGCTCAGCTAAATTCTCATAATTAGCTTCGTAGGAAACAAGGATCGGAACTATTGATAGATTCTTCTGAAAATACTGAAGAAAGGGAATCTGAACTTCGATTGAATGCTCTTTTCGGTGGGCTTCCAGGTCCCTGGAGACCAGCTGAGTTTCTCCCAGAATAAGCTCAGCCAGCTTATTTTCCACCGGAACCTCCCCGAGCGGTGTCAGCCAGGCTCCTGAATCATAAAGCGCAAAAAGGCAGTTGATTTGATGATGAGCCGGGGATAAAATTACCACCGTTTCCGGAATTATTACTGAAGAATAAACAGCCCCGGCCACAGGTCCTGAATATTCATAACCAGCATGTGGTGACATTACTCCGATGGCCTTAGTCTTTTCTGCTCGGTCAAGGATAAAAGATTCGATATTTTTCCTGAGAATATCAGCTTGCTCAGGATAAAAATAGCCGGCGACATAGGGTTGCCTTTTCATCTTTGCCCTCCTGTTTGAGCCTTTACTCAGATAAATTTTCTTTCTTCTCTAAAGCTGAGACCCAGAGCTTTCAGTTCTTCCAGAATTGGCTCGTAGATTTCAGAAGCCGTAGGAATCAGAATCCCCCGCAGAGGGATTTTCTTTTCCAGAATGAGTTTTACCCCTATAGCCACAGGTAAGCCAACCGTCCTGGACATAGAAGTGTGACCAGAAGGAATTCCAAAATCAATCAGAGTGGAGGTGATTTTTTCGAGCTGCCTGTTCGGATATTCAACAATCATTTCGTGCTGAAGAATAGTCATATCTCTTTCGCCTTCTTTATATTGCAGTTTTTCCACCATAAGGGCAGTTAGGAGATCAAGAGGAGAAATTCTGATGGCTGGTAGCTGCCGGTCGCTGAAAAGTCCGAGCCAGTCAAAGCTTTTGATGACTTCAGAATCCGGACTCACTCCGAGTTTTTCCGAGACTTTCTCCCTAAGTGAAACCTCTGGCTCAAGCCCCAGAAATTCTCTCAAAAATTCCCCATAGGTTCTGGACTTCCACTCTTTTTCAGTTATATCCAAAAGTCCGAGTTCGCCGATTTTTTTCAATTTAAGACACCAGCCTGGATAACGCAGAGTGCCACGGTGCATAGTTTTGGTCTCAGGAATGCCATAGGTTTCCATATAAGATACAGAATTGCGGTTGGGATAACCTTCGAAAACTCCAAGACCTGGAATTTCAATCAGTTGATAGTGGGCAAATAATTGCTCTGCTGGAACCACCACTTCCTTCCCGTCCTTTAAATAACGAGCTTCATTGCGTCCGGCCAGCAAAACTCCTCTGGGACTCCAGGAAAATTTATAACCAAAGGGATTATCATTAGCCTCAGGCGCAGGCAATCCCCCACAATAAGAAATGAAACTCACTACCCGGCCACCAGAAGCTTTGGCTTCATGGATAAGTCGCATAGCTTCCATATGGTCAATCCCCGGGTCAAGACCAAGTTCGTTGAGAAAAATCAATCCTTTTTGCTTAGCTTTACCATCGAGAGCCTTCATTTCCTGACTGGCATAGGAAGCAGTCACCAGATGTTTTCCATATTCAAGACAGATCCTGGCCACATATGGATGGAAGGTGTAAGGCACCATGCTGGCTATAACTTCAACATCAGAAATAAGGGTTTCAAGACTCTTGAGGTCTTTCAAGTCCAGCTCAAACGCCTGGCCACGCGGATGATCCTTAACCAGACGACGGGCTTTATCAACTTCAATGTCAGCAACTTTAACTTGAATATCGTCAAAATTAAGAAGATATTCAACTAATGGACTGGCCACCAGTCCCGCGCCCAGGATACAGACTTTTTTCATTTTGTCCCTCTTTTTATTACTTTCAGTAAACATTTTCTAAGATTTTAAAAAACTTTCTAAATATTTGTAATCAGGAGTCAATTTGCCTTTATAGCTTATTACGGCTCTTTTGATAACTGGATCTAATTTAATCTTCTCGAACGGTTTAGAGTAATCAGCCAGGGCAATTCCCGGGACATGCTGCTTAAAATTTTTGCTGAAAAAGGTCGAGGACTCGAGCGGCAATTCTGCGGGAAGATTATAAACAGCCATCACTACCGGACCACGTCCTTCAAAACCAGAGATGGTTTTCCCTTCTACTGGATCAAAGACGTATACCGGATTCTCTGAATCTGTAGCTTTTACTGTACTTTCGATCGACCCGTCTAAGTCGCAGGTAATATCTCCAATCACCTGAAGACGGGGCTGAGTCTTCCCGCCGTAAAGCTGCTGGAGAAACTTTCTAGTAACAAACTTAGGATATTTCGGAGTCCAGAAAATGCCGTTGATTAAAACATTAAGATAAGACAGATAGTTTTCCGCCACCGGGTAATACTTTTCTGGATTCCGGTAATAATCCTGAAGGTCAAAGGCAAAATTCTCCTTCGGCCTGACCATATCTTCTTCTTTAAAGACTACTTTATAAACCCGATGCGGGGAAAAATATCCTTTTTCCACGGTTGCGGCTAGTTCAGAAGGCTTAATTTCCACCGCTGGTAAAAGATCATATACTTCTTGAGCTCCCTGAGACACATGACCATAACCAAAAAATCCGCAGATAAAAGGACTTATCTGTGGCGGCAAACCGTTTTTTTCAATTTCCCGGCCAAGTTCCTTTACCTGTTCTTTGATCTCAGTCAGGTTACCATAGTGAATGGTTTGCTTGATCTTTAAAAAAGGAGTCTCTATTCCAAGCCATTTCATTCTCTGGCCATAAGCCCAGAGCGAATCGATCGTTCCGGCATGACCGGCATAGTTGCCAAAAAACAGAACTCTCTGTCCTTTTTCATTGACCATTTTCTCGTAATCAATTAAAGTACAGCCGAGCTCTAAAATCCTTTTAAGCATGGGCAGATTATGCGCCTGGCCTTTGATGGTATGAGAGAAAAAAACATAGACTTTTTCCGGTTCAAGCAGGTTGATAGGAATTTCCTTTATGGCCAGAACCAATAAGCAAGGAGAAAGACTTTCCTGAAGGGTAGCCCCAGCGGCCAGATACTCGCTATCAGGAAAAACTCTGAGGGTCGAGGGCTGGACATAAAAATTTAATGGATAATTCTGAACAAGCTCCTGAACATGAGCAGGAATCAGAGGGACCCGTCTCTCCCAGCGATTGATATCTTCACGCCTGATGCCCAAATTTATTTTCATAATGAGTCCTTTCACTAGATAATTTATTTTATTATCTCATAAATTGAGAAATCTGGTCAAATCTTTTCGTCTGTAAATCAGGATGAGTGAGAGAGACCTTTCTTCCTATTGACGCTCTTATTCAGTTTGGACATAATAGACAGGATGATTCGCTTTTTTAATACTCTTTCCGGCGCAAT
>Ga0315282_10001307_pt1 | contig 47360 bp, 35 predicted proteins | sample YL17G07_20_MG_FD_203693 | JGI IMG/M metagenome (GOLD analysis project Ga0315282, IMG submission 203693) | Sediment microbial communities from Yellowstone Lake, YNP, Wyoming, USA - YL17G07_20 | ecosystem: Environmental > Aquatic > Freshwater > Lake > Sediment | place: USA: Wyoming | collected...
GGAAACAGGTCGATTCCGCCCATGTGATCCCAGTGGGCGTGCGACAGGATAATATCGGTGATCTTGTCGGGCTCCACTCCCGCGAGGCGCACAGCCTCGTCGGGGCGGACATAGTCGGTCACTTTATATTGATCGATCCACTGCTGGCGGTGAAACCCGGTATCCAGAAGTATGTTTCGGCCGCCGCCGCGCACCAGCCAGAACATGAGAGCGATGTCGAGCCTTTCTCCTCGCGGCGCCCCAACAACTAGGCTTGACATTGGAAATTGGGGAATGACACCGTAGCGGATGGCTTCAATCGTGTATTCCTCGGCCTGAAGAGCAGGGGCCAGAACCCCCAGTGAAAGAATCAGAAGAGCAAGTCGTCGCATCGCCAACCTCCTGGAGCGAGTGACCGCACAGTTCGGGGCTCATTGTACTCGAAGCCGCTCCTTTTCGCGATCCCTCCTGCGTTGCGGCTGTCGTGTCTGCAAAAACCGGAATCTCGCGGCGGGGTTTGATTTTTTCGATACCACATTCTTCCGCCGTGATATATAGAATCCTGAGGAGATAGATTGCGCCTGGCCACAGGAGGCAACGAGATGAACCGAAAAGAGTTTCTTCAAGGAATGGCGGCCTGCATCGGCAGCCTGGCTCTGCCGAAGACTCTGAAGGCCGCGGATTTCGCGCGCTCACTGCAGCGAGCGTCGGCCGAGAGTGAAGAGGATTTCTGGAAGCTGGTGCGTGATCAGTTTGTCCTCGATCCGGATTGGACTTATCTGAATTTCGGCGGGCTCGGCTCCAGTCCAATGCCGGTTCTCAACAGTTTGTGGGAGTGGACCAGGAGCAAGGAGCGAGTTCCCAACCCGGGCCATGACGAAAAAGCCTGGTGGGATGTCAAGGAGAAGCTGGCCCGGCTGCTCGGGAAAGCCTGCCGGAAAGAAGATCTTGCTTTGATCGGCTGCGCCACCGAGGGGATCAACATGATCATCAATGGGCTGCCTCTCGAAAAGGGCGACGAGGTCATTACGTCAACACACGAGCACGTAGCACTCAACACTGCGCTTCTCAACCGCGTGCAGCGCGATGGAATCGTCATCCGTCTCTTTGAACCGGACATCAGGAACGGCCTGGGAAACGTGGAGCGCATTGCTGGCTTGATCAATGGGCGGACCCGGCTGATCTTCGTCAGCCACGTGACCTGCACGACGGGGCAGCGTTTTCCGGAAAAGGAGATTGCACGGCTGGCCCGGGAAAAACGTATCTGGTTTGCCCTCGACGGCGCTCAGGCGCCGGTGTGCGTTCCGTTCGACATCGTCGACTGCGGCCCGGATTTCTACACCTGCAGCACTCACAAGTGGGTCATGGGTCCGAAGCGCACGGGATTTCTCTACGTGCGACAGGGGCTGCTGGATGCATTGCGGCCCCTCACGGTTGGCGCATACAGCTCCGAACATTATGACATCAGGAAAAACGAGTTCGTGCTTCATTCGGCCGCACAAAGGTACGAGTACGGCACCCAGAACGACGCGCTCTTTTTCGGCCTTGGAAGGGCCCTCGAATTCATCGAAACCATCGGCCTCGAACGCATCTGGCGTCACAACCACGCGCTGGCCGAGCGGTTCTACGGAGGCCTGCAGGAGATTCCGGGAGTCGAGATCCTGTCTCCTCAAGAAGAAGCTTATCGCTCGGCGATGATCGGCTTCCGCATGAAGACGCAGGACTATGCGAAGATCAGCGCGCACCTCTCTAAAAACCGCATCCGCGTCAGGCCGGTGACGGAAGGGAATCTCAATTCCATTCGCGTTTCCTTCCACATCTGCAATGACGGCGGCGACGTTACGAGGATTCTGGAGTCTTTGAGCAAACTGTGAACTGGACTCACGCGGTCAGGGAATGGCGCCAGATGGTGTCTTGGGTCTTCGTGGTTCCGAAGGGATTGGGACGACTGGCATGCAGTGTCTGAATCGCCGGATCGTCTGGCTCGTCGGGTCCTGAGGATTGCAATTTCTCCCCAGTCACGAGGCGAGGTGAAGCGCGCGCAGAACCGATTCCGCGACTTTCTGCCGTGCTTCGACGATCCTCGTGTTTTCGCGGCTCGGGTGAACACTGTTGGTCAGCAGGATGATGAAGAGCTGCCGTTGGGGGTCGATCCAGATTGAGGTGCCTGTGAAGCCAGTGTGGCCGAATGCCGCGGCAGAAAATGTTTTGCCGGTCCAATTCCGGGGAGAGGGCTTTTGCCAACCCAGGGCCTCGATCCCGTTCTTGGAACTTGGGGCGGCAGTAAAGCGATCCACCGTTTCCATCTTGAAGTAGCGGCGGTGGTCGTACATTCCCCGGTTCAGCATCATCTGCGCGAATATGGCCAGATCGTGAACGGTGCTGAAGAGTCCTGCGTGTCCGGCCACTCCTCCCATCGCGTATGCGTTTTCGTCGTGAGCCTCCCCGCGCACGACGCGCTGGCGCCAGGGGTCGTCTTCGGTTGGCGCGATGCGCGCCAGCCATTCCTTTGGCGGTTTGTAGAGCGTCGATTTCATTCCCATGGGCGCGAACAACCGATTGGCAAGATACTGGTCAAGAGGATGTCCGCAAGCTCGCGCTGCGATCTCGCCAAGGAGAATCATGCCGAGATCGCTGTATTGCGTCCGGCTGCCGGGCGCGAACTCCAGGGGCACCGCGTACACCCGTTTCATAAATTCCTCGTACCCCTGAACTTCCTTGTAAATCGGCAGCCACGCCGGCATCCCGGAAGAATGCTCCAGGAGATGGATGACGCGCGCCTTCTCCTTGTTCGTTCCTTGAAACTCCGGAAGGTAGTCCTGAACCGGAGCGTCGAGCAGCAGCGCGCCCGAGTCCGCGAGCATCATGACGGCTGATGTCGTGCCGACGGCCTTTGACAGGGATGCAAGATCGTAAACTGTGTCAGCCGTCACGGCCGCCGAGGCCGGCGTGTAGTCGAGCTTTCCCACGGCAGCATCCAGCACCAGCGTCCCGCGATACCCAACCGCCAGCGCGGCTCCCGGAAACGCATGTTCGTTCACATAGGAAGCCAGCAGTTGCTTGGTCGCGTCGAATGCGTCCGGCGCCAGGCCCTTGCTTTCGGTTGGCGGCCTCAGTGTCATTTCGAGCTTCGGCACTCGCAAGCCGTCGCCCGCCTTGAATCGAGCCGGGATCGACACCGGTGTTTTACCGGTGATCGCAATCTCGCCCGCAAGGGCCCTGGCGGCCGCGATCTGCGATACATCCGCATAGCTGAAGGTGCACAGGTAGGCGGGCGCCTGGGGAAACAGCCGCAGCAGATAGGGATTGCCGAATGCAATCCAGATGAGAGGCTTGTGCATGGCCATGAGCTTGCGGATGAGGGCGCGCTGGCTTTCAGGCAGCGCGATGCTTCCAGCGCCTGAGATCAGGCGCACCAGAGTCGCGCAGATAATCACATCGGCCTCGGCGGCGCTGCGTACGATCCTGGCAGCCGCGTCTTGAGGGATTCTGGGATCGAGCGCTTCGGTGCGCGCCGCGGGGAAGCGGCGGCGCAGTTCCGATTGGAAAATGGCGCCGGGGTTGGCGTCTGCATCTGAACTCAGCACCAGGCTGAAGATCTTCGGCGGACTCAGCGGGTTGATCGGCAGCACGTGCGCATCGTCTTTGAGGAGTGTTATGGAACCATCGGCCATTTGCTGCGCCAGCCTCTGGCTTTCCGGCGCAGCGACCACATCCTCGATGCGGTCGATCGGAACAGTACGCTCCTGGTGGAGCCTGAGCCTGGTCTTGAGAGTCAGGATTCTGGCAACCGATTCGTCGATGCGGGCCGCGGAGATGTCGCCTCGCTCCACGGCCCGCACCACCTCGTTGATGGCTACGTCCGTGTCTTGGGGCAACAGCAGCATGTCCACGCCCGCCTGCAAGGCGCGGGTGCAGGCCAGGCCAGTCCAATAGCGCGTAGTAATTCCACCCATCCCGAGGGCGTCCGTAACCACAAGCCCCGGGAAATGCAGTTCGCCCCGCAAGAGGTCAGTCAAGATCTTGGGTGACAGCGTGGCCGGCATGTCCGGCTCTCCCGTCACGCGCGGCACGGCAACGTGCGCCGTCATGATGGCGTCGACTCCTGCGGCCACGGCACTCCGGAAAGGCAGCATCTCGACCGACTCCAGCCGCGACTTGTTTGACGGAACGACTGCCAGTCCTATGTGCGAGTCGGTCGCCGTGTCGCCGTGACCGGGAAAATGCTTGGCCGTGGTCAGCACGCCGTTATCACGCGCGCCGCGAATGAAGGCCGCCCCCAGGCGCGCGACGAGCTGCGGGTCTTCCCCGTACGAGCGGATGTTGATGACCGGGTTGTCCGGGTTGTTGTTGACGTCGACTACCGGTGCCAAAACCCATTGCACTCCCAGCGCACGCGCCTCGCGCGCCGTGATCGCGCCTTCCTGGTAGGCGAAATCCTCTGAGCCGGCGGCGCCGATTGCCATGTTCCAGGGAAACGACGTCGTGTCGGTGATGCGGAAGGACGCCCCGCGTTCAAAATCCGCGGCGACGAATAGCGGCAGGTCCGACATTTTCTGCAGCTCATTCAGGAGCAGCGCCGATTCAAAGACGTCTCCAGCGAACAAGGTGATGCCGCCGATGTGGTTTCGGCGCACGGCGTCCGCGAGCTCCTGAAACTGGGGGCTTTCGCGGTTGATGAACCTGCCAGAGGCACGAACCTGGACGAGCTGCGCAACCTTGTCGCGCAGTGAGAGTCCTGCCATTGTTTGCGCTACCCAAGCGTGGTCAGGCTCAACGAGCCGATAGCCTGCCTCTCCTTGGGGGGCGTTTTCTTGGCCGGGCGGCCTCGAGGAAGCCGCCGGAAGACACAGGGAAACGCTGAGGATGACACCTGGAATGCGCGCAGTTTTCATGGCTGTCCGGGGAAAGAGGGAAAGCTAAACATAGGAAACAATGGATTCGAACGCATATTACCACATTTCGGCAAGGCCCTTTCGAGTTTGCCGGAGATTCAGACGCCGCATGCCGATCATCCGAATGCTTTTGGAACGTCAGTGATTTGCAAGATGGCAGAGATCCTATGATTCCGTAGGGCACGACTGCCATAAACGCCCCGGCTTGAGAAGAGGCCGTGCCTAGACGGCTGCGCTGAGGTGATAGAAGAAACGAAGGAGATCGAAAGCCGCGCTGATTTTGATCCACAAGCTCATCGGTGTTTCGGAAGCGTGAGTGTGGGTGACGAAAGGACTGATCAAGAGATAGGATCTTGCTTGAACGATTTTCTGCTGCAGACGGCGGCTTTCTTCGGGCGGAATCAGATCATCATAGGCTCCATGGGCCAGAAACACCGGGCAGTGGATCTCGGCCGCAGGTTGCTCTGTGGAAAGTCCCGGATAGACGATCGCAGCCATATGCGTTTCGATCTGTTCTGCCAGTTGCGGGTCTGCCTGATCCTCGCGCAGGAGCGCAAGCCTGTACCACCGCCGCCCTTCCTCGGACAGGGTGTCTGGGGGTAATGGGACCCCCCTTTGCTGGAGAAGATTGCGGAGCACGACCTGAAGAAACTCGCGATCCTCAGCAGCCGGCAGCAAGGCGACGGCTGCGAGCATGATGATCCACTTGGCGTAGAAGCGGTCCGGATAATATCCCGGCCCGACGGTCACCGGCCCCGCGTCGAACCAGAAGCGGCTGCACCGGGTCAGGTCGTCGAAGCAGCCGATGCCCAGGACGTAGGTGACCAAATCGCGATTGCGCGGCTCGGCCGCGGCGATCAACGCGAGGGTTCCGGAGAAGGAGATCCCGGCAAGCCCGACGCGGCGGAGCTTTTGCCCTCCTTCCACGTTGCGCACCTCGTGGAGCCAGAATGAAATCTCATCCAACGGCGGGGGGTAGATCCGAAACTCCCGCAGCATCTTGATGTCGGGAGTCAACACCAGGAAACCCGCGCCAGCCAAGGCACGCGACAAGGCAATCAAATTGGGGTGATCGCAGCCGAGCTCACTCACGCCCGCGACCAGCACCACCGCGCTTTCAGGCGACGACAGTGGCGGACGATAGACGATTCCTTCCTTCTCGGAATCTCCCATGCGCCGGATGATTCTCTCTTCATGGATTGCCGGGTTCCCGCGGCTGTCCGCTGAGGCGACGCGCCGCACCACCGCAATCAGGCGCGCGGCCGTGATCAGCCGGGTGGCCGGGACATAGGAAACGACAGCGACCGCGCAGAGCGCCAGCAGCCGCTGGGTTCGTTTCTTCCGGCCCGATCTGATTTTCACAGGCCTACCCTACAAGTGCAATTGCCCGATGTCAACTTTCCTGCGCCGAACAAGCCCATGGCGCTGGTCCCGCATCAACTGAGGAGCGGTTCGTGCGTCACTGATCATTCATCGTATTCTTTGCGGTTTGATTTTCAGGGGGCCGGCGGCGATAATCAGGCGTTTGCATCTGCCCGTGCTGGGCGTCTTTCACCAAAGGAGGAACGAAGGGAACATGCGCGCAATCAGACTGTTTGAACCAGGGCGACCGGTGAAGTTGCAGGAGATCCCTGTCCCTCAGATGGGTGGAAAGGACGTGCTGGTCCGCGTCAAGGCAGCAGGAATCTGCCACTCGGATGCGCATTACCGGTCCGGCATGACCAAGGCGGGCCCGTTTCCGGTAACCTTGGGCCATGAGGTTGCAGGAGTCGTCGAAAAGGCCGGTTCCGAAGTCTCCACGTTCAAACAGGGCGACCGAGTCTGCATTCATTACCTCGTCTCGTGCGGGCGGTGCCACTACTGCAACCGAGGCTGCGAGCAGTTCTGCAGCTCTGGGAAGATGATCGGCAAGCATCGCGACGGCGGTTGGGCCGACTATATCGTCATGCCGGCGCGCAGCGTATTTCGGCTGCCTCCGGAGATTCCGTTTGAACCGGGAGCAGTCATGATGTGCTCGTCGTCCACTTCGCTGCACGCGCTTCGGAAGGCCCGGCTCAGCGGAGGCGAGACTGTCGCCGTTTTTGGTGTCGGCGGCCTGGGGGCCTCAGCAGTGCAGCTGGCGCGCGCTTTGGGCGCGCGAGAGGTATATGCAGTGGACATCAGTCCGAAAAAACTGAAGCTGGCAGAGGGCCTCGGAGCTATTCCGATCAACGCAGCGGAGAACGAGCCGGTCGCGGAGGTAAGGAGGCTGACTGCAGGCCGCGGCGTCGACGTCGCTCTGGAAGTGATCGGTTTGCCTTCTACCATGAGGCAGGCCGTTCAATCGCTGGCCGTGATGGGGCGCGCTGCGATCGCCGGGCTGAGCGACCGCACATTTGAAATTGCTTCATACCGCGAACTCCTGAGCCCGGAGGCTGAAGTGATCGGCGTGGCGGACCATCTCGCACAGGAAATACCCCTCCTCCTCGAACTTGCGCGAGAGGGCAAGCTGAATCTCACGGAGGTGATCACACGCACGGTGTCTCTCGATGCAGACTTGATCAACGGCGTCTTAGATGAGCTGGATCGATACGGCGAAGAGGTGCGCGCGGTGATCGTGCCCTGACTTGAAGGAGCCAGAAGCCAGAAGAAGAACGGCACCGCGTCCGGAATTTAACATGCAGGTGCTTCTTCTGACCCCTGGCTCCTTTTGCTTAAGGCAGTCTGTTGCTGCTTCCCAAGGGTTTTCCATGCTGAGTCTGAAGGAAGTGCGACGGGCCGCAGGAGTGCTGGAAGCGCGCCTGTCGGGAACCAGGCTCCAGCGCATCGTGCAGGCCGGCGACTTTCGCCTGATCATGGAGTTTTATGGTCAAGCGGCGACACACCTTGTGTCTCTGTCGTGCCGGCCCCGGTTTGCGCGCATCGGTTCTCCCGGCGAGATGCCGAAGGCGCCGCCGATTCCGCCGGCCTTTGCCCAGTACCTGCGCGCCCGTCTTGGGCGCGCTTCCTTTGAGAGCATCACGGCTGCGGCGCACGATCGGCGGATGGGAGTCCGCCTGAACTCGCGCGCAGGCGCCTTCGAGATCGTTCTCTCCATTCTTGGAGCCAGAAGCAATATCTATCTGCTCGATGCGAGTGCTGTGCTCCTGCATGCGATGCGCCCGCTGGCGGAGACCCGTCGCGAGCTGGTCCTCGGTGAACCCTGGACAGAACCTGAAGGGAGTCCGAGGTCCGAAGGCGCGGACCGGTGGGAATCGGTTCCGGACGAACGCTATCTGGAAGCGGTCGAAGATACCTATGCCGCCCTCGAGAGGGACGAGGAAGCGAAATCTCTGGCGCGCCGCCTGGAGAACGCCCTCAACAAGGAGGCGGATTTTCTCGAGCGCAAAGCGGCAAATCTACTTGCGGATCTCGGAGAGGCGGCCGAGGCGGAAGACTACCGCCGCAAGGGCGAACTGCTGAAGCTTGCCCTCCACTCGATCCGCCCCGGCGCGGAATCGGTGGCCGTGACTGATTACCAGACAGGAACACCTGTCGTGATCTCACTTGATCCCCGGTTGTCGCCCTCGGAGAACTTGGCTGCGTACTTCAAGCGCTATCAAAAGGAACTCCGCGGAGTCGGAGCGATTCGAGAGCAGTTGCAGGCTCTGAGGAACACTCAGGCGGCGCTTGCCGAACTTCAGCGTGGGCTGAGCGGCATGCTGGGGCCGTCGGGACTGGATCTGCCGGCGCTCCGGTTGCTGGCCGCCGAACCGCCTGTTCGCAAGTTGCTTTCCCGATATTATCCGGACCGCGTCCCGCGCGCGCGTCGGCCGGCGGCGATGGTGCGCGGAAGAAAGGAGATACCCGGCCGGCTTCAGCCGAAGAGATACCGGACGGAGCAAGGGTTGGAGATATGGGTCGGGCGCAGCGAAGAAGGGAATGACTACCTGACCACGAGGCTGGCGCGAGGCAATGATCTTTTTTTTCATCTGGAAGGATACCCGGGCAGCCACGTGATCCTGCGCACGGAAGGGAAGGGAGCGCCTCCCGCGGAGTCTGTCCTCGATGCTTGCGAATTGGCCGTTCACTTTTCCAAGCTGAAGGAAGCGCGGCGGGCCGATGTTCACGTGGCCCCGGTCAAGAACATAAAGAAACCCAAAGGCGCAAAGCCGGGGCTGGTGTACGTCACGCGGGGGAAGACGATTCACTTGCGACGCGATCCGAAACGACTGGAGAATATCCTGGCCTCGCGGCTTGACGAGTGACGCTCGGTACCACTCCCGACCGCGCATGAGGAGAGAGTGCGAGCATCGGCGCGTGCCAGCTTCGCTATGCGCGCGGACATAAATAACTTCGAATATGCAACCAAAATCAAAAAATGCCACGGATCACACAGATTCAAAGAAGACTTTATAGATCCGTGAAATCTGTGAAATCCGTGGCGTTTTTATTCCTAGATACATTTGCAATTACTTATGACCGCATGTATAGCTCTCTTCGTCGCTCCCGGCGGCGCGTGATTTCTTGCGGGAAAACAGCTGGCATTCGACGCCGGAGGCCTCGTATACCTCATGCGAAGGGCTTTTCTTGGACTTGAAGGCGTGCGCCCGGCAGCCGTAGGGAAAGTGGACATCCCAAGTGACATAGTAATGGCGGCAGTTGTGGCATGCGATCGGTTGGACTGGCGCATCCGCCCGGTTCATCGTGATGCTCCGAACCTCCAAGGCATATATCGAGCGGTTGCCCCCTACTGATTAGTAGTCGCACTGCCCTGTCCGACCAGCTTGACGCGCCGCTGCTTCCCGCGCGCAAGCGCAAACTCGACGATCTTGCGCAGAGTTTGAGAAAAAGACAGCCCGGCTCGCTCTGCGGACTGCATGAAGGAGACGCTCTCGGTGAGATCCGGATTGGGATTGACTTCCAGAACGAAGGGCGCGCCGGATTCGGTCAGGCGCACATCGATCCGCGCGTAGTCGCGGCAGAAGGTTGCTTGATACGCTTGCAGGGCCTGAGCTTTCACAGCCTGTTCGATTTTCTTGGGCAGCCGCGCGGGGCAGATCGCATGAACTCTGTGGTAAGCCTGTTCCAATGGATTCCATTTGACGTCGTAAGTGATGATCGCAGGATAGTCCGCAGGCAGCGAGGAAAAATCGAACTCGATGATGGGAAGCACCTGAGGAGGATCGTTGCCGAGGATTGAGACGTGCAGCTCTTTCCCTGTGATGAACTCCTCGGCCAGCACGGGCGGGTCGAACGATTCGATGACCAGTTTGACGCGATTCAAGAGCTGCTCATAGTCGTACACAACCGATCCGGCTTCAACGCCGATGCTTGCATCTTCACGTGCCGGTTTCACGATCAGCGGGTAACGAAGTCCGTGGCGGCGCGGTATCTTCGGTGTCCGAAGCAGCCGATAGCCGGGGGTTGCGATACCTTGCTTCAACAGGACCTGTTTCGTAATCGCCTTGCGTTGGCACAGCTCGAGCGCGAAAGGAGCGGAGCCGGTGTACGGGATCTCGTAGAGTTCGAAGAGCGCGGCAATGGCCGACTCGAGCTGCGGGTCCCCGTGGAACATCTCCACGAGATTGAAGACGACATCGGGCCTGTCCTCGCGAAACAGGTGCTGGAGCCGGGAGAGATTGTCCTCAATGTTGAGCAGATCTGCGCGACAGCCTTCTTTTTTGAGGGCGCCTGCGATCGCACAATATTCTTCCTTGATGGTTGCGACACGGAGGGGGTATTCCGGGACGAAATCGAGCGTGGCCGGATCGGTCTCGCGCAGCTTTTCGTAATGATCTTCTCCGGTGTGGTTGTATACCACTGCTACCGAAGTCAGCTTGGATGGGAAGTGCTGTGCCATGAAAGCATGCGCTCGAAGTATGTTTGCGGGGTGGCCTGCAAGGCGCCCCGACGTTTCCGGTTACAGGACATCATGTACGAAACACGGCGCCTGATTAAACCAGAATCGAACCTTTTTGAAAAGGGCCGCTGTCACATAGAAACCGATTCAGGGATTTCTGCCGCAACCGAATCGCCGGAGCCGCAGCATCATGGGAGGAACTTCCGGGCAAATTCGGTGAGAGGCGCCAGATTGCCCGATTGCTCTTGGGTGGGTCCGGCCTTCGCCAGGCACTTCCGTGCCGGTCACCGAGCTTGCTCAGGCGAGGGCGCCACAGCTGCTGGCTTGCCCGGGCGTCGCAGCCAGGCGAACAGGCGTGCCGGCCGCCACGCGCGCAAGTCGTCGAAGTAGGAGTAAACCACCGGGGTGATCAGCAAGGTCAAGAGCAAGCAGAGCACTTGGCCGCCGATAATCGTAACCGCCATCGAGGCGCGCGATCCGGCCCCCGCGCCCTTGCCGAAAGCGATCGGGAGCATGCCAGCGATGATCGACATGGTGGTCATCAAGATCGGCCGCAGCCGCACGTGGTTGGCCGCAATGATTGCTTCGTGGCGCTCCATTCCCTGAGCGCGCAGCGTGTTGGTGTAGTCCACCTGCAGAATTGAGTTCTTTTTCACAATCCCGAACAACATCATCAGGCCGATCGCGCTGTAGACGTTGATAGTCATGCCAAACGCCATCAGTGCGAGCAACCCTGCCGGCAGACTGAGGGGCAGGGCGGTCATGATGCTCACCGGGTAGATGAAGCTGTTAAACTGCGAGGCGAGCACCATGTAAATAAAGGCGACTGCCAGAATGACCGCGATAATGAAGTCATTGGAGGCTTCAGTGAGCGTCCTGGCGCTGCCTCCGAAGACCGCCATGTAGCCGGGCTTGAGGTGAAGCTCGTCGACCTTTTTCTGCGTGGCGTTGATGACTTGCATAAGCGGAACACGGTCCAGGTTGGCGGTGACCGATATCTGGCGCTGCCGGTTGTAACGATCAATGGAGGCAGGCCCTTTCTCGAGCGTCAGCTGGGCCACATCACTCACCTTGACCGTGCCCAGGTTTGAGGGGATCAGCAATTCTCCCATGAGCTTGGGATTGTTGCGAAACTGCTCATCGAGCCGAAGCTTGACGGAGAACTGGTCGTCGCCCTCCTTGTACTTGGAGACCTCGTTGCCGCCGACCAAGAGGCCAAGACTGGAGGCAAGCGAGTCGATCCGCGTCCCTAGGTCTGCGGCCCGTGCGCGGTCGACATTCACGCGCAACTCCTGCTGCGTCGGCTCGAAGTTGGTATCGACGTCAACCACCCCGGGAATGGTTCTAACCTTGGCCATCAAGTCTGTCACGTAAGTCTGGAGCTGCTCGATTTCAGGCCCCTGGATCAGTACGCTGAGCCGATTGGAACCACCGCCCCCACCGCGGGGACCCGAGCTGGATGCTCCCGAGATGTCGGTGCCGCCCGATACACCGATGCGCGCATCCCGATACTTGCGCAGCACCGCGCGCGCCCTGCGCATCATGTCCTGCTGCGAAACATAGCGTGTCCGCCAATCCCACCATTTCGGCATTCGGCTCTCGAGAGGCGTCAGCGCGACGTAGAAGTTCGCGCTGGCGGCGTTTACGTTGGTCAGGATCATCCGAACTTCAGGACCCAGGTCGCGCAGATCTTTCTCTATCGGGACCACGTACTGCCTGGTGCGTTCGAAGCTGGTTCCTCTGGGCAGCCTCACGTTCACGCTGAACTCGCTCTGATCGTCATCCGGCACCAGCTCCTTACCGACCCGAGGAAACAAATATACGGCTGAGGCTGCGACGGCGAGTGCAATCGCAACCATGACGATGCGACGGCGCAACGCCCATTCGAGCATGCGCCCGTAAACGCGGTCCATGGCGACGTAGAAGCCGCGCGATTTCGATTTCCGGCGGTGCCCGCCGGCGTCGGCCGGGCGCAGCCAGGTGGCGCAGAGAGCCGGGGTCAGCGTGAAAGAGATGAACATCGAGAGAAGGATTGCGCTGGCGGAAACGATGCCGAAACTGAAGAAGTAGCGCCCCACCTGTCCGGTCATATAGGCGACCGGCAAGAAGATCACCACGAGCGACAGGGTCGTCGCCATGACCGCCAGGCCGATCTCGGCGGTGGCCTTCGATGCCGCCTCGCGCGGAGGCGCGCCGCGCTCCTCCACATAGCGGAAGATGTTCTCCAGCACGACAATCGCGTCGTCGATCACGATTCCTGTGGCAAGCGACAGCGCGAGCATGGTCATGTTGTTTAGGGTGAATCCCATCGCTTTCATGACCGTGAAGCTGCCGATGATGGAAGCCGGGATGGCTATGGCGGCGATCAATGTGGTGCGGACATTACGAATGAAGAAAAAGACCACCATGCTGGCCAGGAGGCCGCCCAGGATGAGGTGGTGCTGAATGTCCTCGAACGAGCGTCGGATGAAACGCGACTGGTCGCGAATTGGAACCACGCGTATGTCGGAGGGGAGGCTGGGCTTGAGGCTTTCCATCCGCGCGAGTACCCGATCGACCACCTCAACGGTGTTGGTTCCCGACTGTTTTCGGATCATGAGGGAGACGCACGGATTGCCGTCGAGCGTAGCCAGGCTCCGGATCTCCTGGACAGTATCAACCACGCGCCCGACATCCCTAAAAGTGATCACCGATCCAGTGCGGTACGCGATGATGATGCGGTTGAAATCCTCAACGTTCTTGATACGCCCCATCGTGCGTAGTGCGATCTCCGAGGGGCCGGCAATGAACGATCCTCCGGGGATCTCGACGTTCTGCCTTTCCACCGCGGCCCTCACTTGGTCGACGGTCAGGCCGTAAGCGTTCAGGCGGTCGGCATTCAGCAGCAGCTGGATCTCACGGTGCCTCTCACCCATGAAAAGAACCTCGCCGACATCCTGGACGGTTTCGAGAACCTGCTTGATCTTCTTGTCCACGATCTCGGTGATTTCCTTCTGGGAGCGCTGGCCCGAAACGACCAGCGTGAGGATCGGCGAGGCATCCGGGTCCATCTTCTGAATGACCGGGGGGAGTGTGTCGCGGGGGAACTGATTCACGATCGTTGCTATCTTGTCACGCACATCCTGGGTTGCGGCTTCGATATCCCGTTCCAAGACAAAGGAAATCGTGACCCGCGAAGATCCTTGGTCGGAATTAGCGCGCAGCTCGTCGATGCCGTTGATCGTGTTGACGATCTCTTCAATCGGCTTGGTTATTTGAGTCTCAATCTCCTCGGCACTTGCGCCCGGGAGACGGGTACTCACTGTGACCGTGGGATAGTCGGTCTTGGGCATTAGATCCAGGCCGAGATTCCTGTACGAGAACAGGCCCAGGACCACAAGGGCCGAGGTCATCATGAAAGCAAAAACGGGTCGTCGGATGCTGACGTCCGCTAACTTCATTATCGCCCTCCTCTGCCCGAACGTCCCGGTCTGGCGCGCCTGCCGCTTTCCCCCGGGCCCTCGACGTCTGCGCTTCCGACCACGACGCGCACGCCCGTGGCCAACTCGCTAAGTCGGGTAGTGGCCAGAGTCTCATCGCCCTTGAGGCCGTCGACGATTTCGATGTTGTTCTCCACGCGAGTCCCCAGGGTCACCGGCTGCTTTCTGATCACGTTTTTCTCGATCACGTAAACAGAAGATTCTCCGGCCAGGGTTGACACGGCGGCTTCGGGCGCCGCGAGAACATTCTCGTCTTTCCGTGTGAGGATGACTCCCTTGGTGAAGAAGCCGGGCTTCAGCCGGAGATCGCTGTTGTCTACGAGGATCTCGACTGCGAAAGTTCGGGTAGTCTGGTCTACTGCAGGGCTGACGTAGGCCACCCTGCCCGGGAAAACCTCTTCGGGCAGAGATTCCACCTTGAACTGCGCCGACAGGCCGGGCCGCATCAGCGCGGCATACTTCTCTTGCACGGCAGTCTTCAGCTTCAGTGGATTCATCTGGACAATGGTGACCACCGGCGTGTTTTCGCGAATGTACTCGCCGGGCTGCACCAGTCGTTCGCTGATCAATCCAGCGATCGGAGCCCGAATGGCCGAGTCGCTCAGCTTTTTCTGCGCGAGTTCATAGGCGGCGCGCCGCTGTTGCAGGCTTGCCTTCAGGCTGTGCACCGTTTCTATCGCGGCCTGATACGCCGCTTCGGTGACCTTCACCCGGGTCTGGGCCGTGTCGTAGTCAGCCTGGGCAAGGAGCCCCTTCTTGAACAACTGGGTGGCGCGCACTGCCTGCGCGCGCGCATCATCGCGATTGGCGATGGCGGTCCGAATCGTTGAAATCTGCTCGTCCGGCGGCGGAGCGTCCGCGCTCAGCCCGTCCATGCCAAGTTGGGCCTCCGTCTGGCGCAACTGTCCTTCGGCCTGACGAAGCGCCAGTTCGAGCTCGCGCGGATCCAGCTTGACGAGCACCTGATCCAGCTTGACCTCGTCGCCCATCTCCACCAGAACCTGCCGAACAATGCCGCCGACTTCACTGCTCACCTTGGCTTGGTCCGGCGACATCAGGGTTCCGGCGAGTTCGACCTGGCGCTGGATCGAGATGCGCTGCAGAGAGGTTGCCTCTACGCGAATCGCGGGAGGGCCCTTAGGAGTCTGTTGCGCGTCCGACTCGCTCCGGCCGCAAGCGGTTGAGGCGAGCGCAATGGGTGCCAGGACCGCCGCCACGCGCCAGATCAGGCGCCGGCCCGCCGTTCTCGATGATGGTTCCGTCATAATTGCAGTCTCTTGAAAGCCGTCTACGCGCGTAGCGGCGCCCATGAACAGAAGACGCCGAAACATAGTACGGATAAAACGTGGGTTATTATTGAAAAACGATGGGCAAGCACGTTTCGCGTTCCGGTTAGAAGAGTATCCCCTGATAGTCAGCGATTTCAAGTCTTACTCGCCGGATCGTGGTCTTTTTCTCGAAATCATGATTTTTCAGCTATCTATTTACAAAAGTCCTCTGGATTGATCAAGCTTTCTCTCATTAGCGATATCTGGCGTGCCATCCTGAGCGCGCGATGGTGGGAGACTCCCTCGGATTCTGGCCCCAGTTTCCAGCGTCGGCGGTCGATTATGGCTTGTCTCCACTTGGTGGATGCCGTAAGATGACCTCGCGGTTTGAACATTACCGGGCCTCGGGCCCTGTGCAATATAACCCTCGAACCATGTCAGGTCCGGAAGGAAGCAGCATTAAGAGGCCAATTATATGTGCCGCAGGTCTCCCGGGGCCCGGCCCTCATCCTTATGCAATACCAAGTCTTGGCCCGCAAGTGGCGACCGCAGAACTTTCATGAGCTGGTCGGGCAGGAGCACGTGTCACGCACGCTTCTCAACGCCCTCCAGAGCGGCCGCGTGGCTCACGCCTTCCTTTTCTCCGGCCCGCGCGGAAGCGGCAAGACTACCACGGCGCGCATCCTGGCGAAAGCGCTGAATTGCCATGAAGGGAAGCCCGGGGAGCCTTGCGGAAAGTGCGTGGCTTGCACGGAAATTGCGGCGGGCAATTGCATGGACGTGCTCGAAATCGACGCCGCGTCCAACACCGGCGTCGACAATGTCCGCGACCTGATCGAGGAACTTCAATATCGCCCGGCGCGCGACCGGAATAAGATATACATCATCGACGAAGTCCACATGCTCAGCACAGCGGCCTTCAACGCTTTGCTGAAGACCCTCGAGGAGCCGCCGCCGCACGTGGTGTTTATCCTAGCCACCACCGAATACCACAAAATCCCGGCGACGATCTTGTCGCGCTGCCAGCAGCACAGTTTCAAGCTGATCCGGTTTCCTTTGATATTGGAGCGTCTGCGCACGATCGCACGCGCGGAGAACATCCAGATCAGCACCGCTGCCCTGGAGCAGATCACGTTTTCGAGCGGCGGCAGCATGCGCGATGCGATGTCGGCCCTCGATCAAGTGATCGCCTTCAGCGGCCAGGCCGTGCGCGATGAAGATGTTGCCATGCTGCTTGGCTTGGTTGAACCCGCTATTCTGAGAGACACCGTGCGGGCGATTGCCGCCAATGACGCGCAGAAGATCCTCGACATCGTGGGCGAGCTGGCGCAGGCCGGGCAGGATCTGCAGAACTTTTGCCGCTGCCTCCTCGGGCACTTCCGCGGCCTGATGGTGTTGAAAACAGGCGTCTCGGATTGCTCGGTGCTGGGCATTCCGGAGAGCATGCTTCCCGACTTGACGGAACAGGCCGGCCTGTTTTCCAGGGAGGATCTGCTGCGCCTGTTCGACGTTCTCCTCAAGGTGGAAGCGGATCTGAAGCATGCGACGCAAACTCGATTTCAACTGGAGATGGGGCTTATCGAGCTGGCTCAGATCCCGCGGATGCGTTCCCTGGAGGAGTTGATCGCCGACTTCGCCCGCCTGGTAGAAGGAGGAGCTCCCTCCGCCGTCTCTGCTCCCCGCGCGGCCGCGCCGGCTGCTTGGGTCGGTCACCCGGCAGATGCAAAAAGCGGGACGACGCCTGCGGCCAAGGAAACAAGCCGGTCAGCTGCACCTCCTGCTTGGAACTCTGTCGCCACGGACCGTGCCCCTGAAGTGCCTCGCGCGCCTGTCGCGGTCTCGATGCCCGAGGGTGCAAGCGGAGCGCCGGCGCTGCTCGATCGGATTGCAGCTGCCGTCGGGAGGGGAGCGCTGGAGTCCATTCTGCACTCACTGGCGGGCGCCAGGCTCCAGGGGAACTCCGTCATCCTTGACTTGGGGCAGTCGCCCAACGAGTTTCTGCGCCGGCAGCTCAAGGACAATCTCGCGGACATTGCCCAGGCAGCCTCTGCCGTCGTCGGCAGCACCGTTCAGGTTTTGCTGGGTGAAGTGCAAACTGTTGCTCCGAGGCCGCAATCAGGTCCCGCCCCCGCCGGGGAACCTCACGAAGAAGATATCTTGGAGAGGGCAAAGAAGGATCCGGCGGTGCAATCCTTTCTCAAGACCTTTCCTGGCCCAGTCAAAGCCGAGAAACTAAAGCCATGAACGATTATGCTGAGCCCATAGCGAGGCTGATCGATGAGCTGCGCAAGCTGCCCGGCATCGGCCAGAAGACAGCCCAGCGCTTGGCTTACAACCTGCTTCGCCGCCCGAGCGAGGATGCGGAACGCCTGAGCCGCGCCATACGCGAGGTGAAGGAAAAGATCCGTTACTGTTCCCGCTGCAACAACTTCTCAGACCAGGATCCCTGCAACTACTGCACCAGCCCCAGCCGCACTCAAGAGATCATCTGCGTTGTCGAGGAGCCGCATGACATCCTCCCGATAGAAAGGACCCGCGAATATCACGGTCAATACCACGTCCTGCATGGAGTGCTCTCGCCGATCAACGGCATCGGACCGGACGATCTCAAGCTGAAAAACCTGCTGGAGAGGCTGCGGGAAGGGAACGTGCGCGAGATTATCCTGGCTACCAATCCCAACGTGGAAGGAGAAGCCACGGCCATTTACCTGGCCAAGTTGCTCAAGCCGACAGGGGTTCGGGTCAGCCGCATTGCGCTGGGGTTGCCGGTGGGGAGCGACCTCGAATTCGCCGACGAAGTGACCATGAGCAAGGCGCTTGAAGGCAGGCATGCGCTCTAGTGACGAATGACAAGTGACGAGTGACGAGTGAAAAAACCTCCTATTCGTCACTCGTCACTGACCCAGGCTTCGCCGTCTTCGTAGAACTCCTTTTTCCAGATAGGAACGGTCTTCTTGACAGCGTCGATTGCAAAGCGGCAGGCATCGAAGGCAGCAGCCCGGTGAGCGGCAGTCACCACGATGGCTATGCTGCACTCGGCGGGGTCCAGGCGTCCCAGGCGATGAAGGATGCCGATCTCGCGGATGGGAAACTCTTTCTTGGCTGAGACTCCGATCTCTTCCAGTCTCCTCTGGGCCATCGGCTCGTAGGCATGGTATTCGAGGTAGCGGATCCGTCGGCCGTGCGCGTGGTTGCGTACTACCCCTTCGAAGATGGCCACGGCGCCGTCCTCCGGCCTGACCAGAGCATTTCGCAGCGATGCGGTGTCGATTGGTTCGTGGACCAGGCGGAGCATTTAACCTCCGCTGACAGGGGGGAAAAAAGCAACCTCATCTCCGTCGTGGACCGGCGAGTCCGGCCGCGCGAACTCCGAGTTTACTGCGCAGAGTACCGAAGGGCGATAAGCCTCCAGTTGGGGAGAAGCGCGCGCGAACCGATCGTAGATCGAAGCCACGTTGGCGCAGGCGGCAGCATCCACTTCCGCCTCGCGCAGGTGCGTCACGTCGGCGATGGTGGCGAAAAATAGAACCCGGATGCTCATCAATAAAGCTTCACAAACAACGCGCAGATCTCGTCGATGGTTTTTTGGACGCGCGCTATGGAAGCCCGCACGTTGTTGGCAAATATGCTAAAAACCAAGCTGCGCCCCGACTTCGTCGTCATATAGCCTGACAGCGCAGCTACGTCGCTGAGAGTTCCCGTCTTGGCGTGGATCAGGCCCTTTGCGGGTCCTGAAGCGAAGCGGTTCTTGAGCGTCCCATCTGTGCCGCTGACGGCAAGTGTATTTAGAAACAGCTCGAAATAGGGGCGCGTCGAAAGGAACATCAGCAGGGAGGTCTGAAACCTGGGGGTGACCAAGTTGTCGCGCGAGAGGCCGCTGCCGTCGTTGAGGCTGATCTTGTCGTCGTCGCGGATGCCGGCTTCTTCCAGGAAACTCTTCACGACCTGCAATCCAGCTTCGTCCGTACCCGCTCCCCCGAACTCGGCGCCCAGCACCCGGAGCAGCATCTCCGCGTGCAGGTTCAAGCTGCGCTTGTTTATGATTTCCAGCGCGCGGATCAGCGGCGGCGACTGGTGTTGCGCGATCATCGTCCAATTGCGGCGTGCCGCCGGCGGCAGATCGCCGAGATGAATCACGCGAATGGAGCCGTCGACCGTAATGCCGTTGCGACACAACTCCTCTTTGAACAGTGTCGCGGCCGCTTCTGCCGGACGCTCCAGCAAAACATATTGGCTGTAACCCTGCGAGGCCGGGAGCACGCCGGACACAACCAGATGGTTGGTGCCGGGAATGACCCGCGCATACACCGTGCGTTGGGCACGGGAACTCCCCGTCACAGCGAGATTTCGAACATGGAAGTAGGACGTCTGAGGCTCGATGCTGACCTTCGCCAACTGGTTGACCTTCGTCGCCCGGACATGAATCCAGAAGACATTGTTGTTGATGCTCAGGGCATTGATGGGTGCGCCGTACACCGATTTCAGATCTTGAGCCGTCCAGCCCTTGCCATGAGTGGTGAACTCGAAGTAGCTGTCGTCTCCTACGACGTTGCCACGGACTTCCTTTATGCCCAGGGCGCGGAGTTGCTCGGACAGCTCCTGCAGCGCGGGCTTGCCGAGGAGTTCCTTGGCGGGATCCATCAGGTTGGGATCGCCGCGACCCACTAAAATGATGTCCCCGACGAGCGTCCCGCCGGGCTGGAGGGTCCCGTCGGTATAGACCCCGGTGCGGAAGCGAAAATCAGGCCCCAGCTTTTCCAGCGCCGCCGCGGTGGTCACAACCTTGAGTAGCGACGCCGGCTGGAATGTCTTGCCAGGGTTGACAGACAGGACGACCTGGTCGGTGGACGGATCAACGACTTCTATGCCCCACTCGGCAGAACGAACTCCCGGCCGCTTCAGAACCTGCGCGATCCTGGTTTGAATCGTCTCGATTGGGTCTGCATAAGTCGTAAAACAAAGGACAGGAATCAGAAGTGCGGCAGACAGAAGAGCCGCGAAGGTCTTGCGCAGGGGAACTGGCGGTCTGCTCATCCTACTTGTAATCCTCCGCGGGTCGCGCGAGTTGGATGCGACCCCAATCTTGCATTCCGGTGATCGGAAGCCGGTTTGGTTTTCAGCATAGCATAATCCCCGAATAATGCACTCCACTCATTTTCGCATTTCGGCCAAAATCGCCTCATTCCGTAGGGATTTCAGCCAGGAGCGAGTCGTTCAACTCCGTGGCGCCGATTCGGGCTCCGACGCCGATGAGGACGGTACCCTGAAGCTTGTTCACGGGCTCCAGGGTTTCGGGATCTGCCACGAAGGCGTATTCAAGTTTGGCCATCGGCTCACTGCTTAAGACCCGAGTTATCTCTTTGATGAGTTTCTTGGCCTGTCTCTCTCCGTGCGCGATCTCCTCTCTTGCAGCCATGAGGCTTTGGTAGAGCACGGGCGCAGCCGCTTTCTCCGGCTCTGTGAGGAAACAGTTGCGGGCACCGTAGGCCAATCCGGATGGGTGGCGCGCAACCGGAGTGACCACTACCTCGGTGCCGAGGTTCAGGTCTTTGACCATCTTGCGCAGGATCGCGCCCTGCAATGCGTCCTTCAGCCCCAGAAAGAGGAACGAGGGCCGCACGATGTGGATCATCTTCAAGACCGTGGTGGTCATCCCGCGGAGGTAGGCAGGGTGAGGTATGCCCGGCAATTTCTCAGCGAACCTCTCCACCTGGACATAGGTCGAGAAATCGTGCGGGAAAATCTCTTCCTCGGCCGGGGAAAACACGTAATCCACGTTCTGCTTGCGGAGCAGATCCACGTCCTTGGTGATGTCCCGCGGGTATTTCAGATACTCTTCGTCGCCAGGGAATTGCAGGCGACTGACGAGTATCGATACGACCACAAGATCCGTCATCTTGCGCGCAGCTTCAATGAGGCATACGTGCCCGGGGTGGATCACGCCCATAGTCGGCACCAACCCGATCTGCATGTCGCTCGACAAGAGCTTGGCACTGATCGCGGACATACGCGAAAGACGGTTGATGATCTCCATAGGAGCGACATCATAATCGAAATCGCTCCTGTTTCAAGGCATTTCGGACATCTGGACTTCGGATTGCGAATCTTGGACCTTCAAGACGTTGCGGGCGGCGGAGCGCGAAGTGAGCGGGACCGCTCGGCCTGAGCTGCGAGCTATTCCTCCAACTCTGAGTGCAGCGTCACTCTTGAATCATCACGACAGGATGCGAGCAGGCAAAGGATCGTCTTCTTAAGCCCTGGATGAACGGCCTCGGGCGCGATCTGGGCAAGCGGCTCGAGGACGAATCTCCGCTGCGTCATTCGTGGGTGGGGAATCTGCAGAGACGGGCTGTCGATGATGCGGTCGCCGTAAAGGAGGATGTCCAGATCCAGCACTCTTGGAGCCCCAGGGAAAGGACGCACTCTGCCGTGCGACACCTCGATATCCTGGCAGCAGGCAAGCAGCTCGCTTGGCGCCAGCCGTGTGTCGACTGCCACCGCGATGTTGAGAAAACAGGGCTGATTCAAAAAGCCGACCGGCTCTGTCTCGTACACGGAGGAGACGCGGCGCACGACAATCCCCGCGTTGCGCACAGCGCCGATCGCGCTTTTCAGATTGGCTTTCCTATCGCCGAGGTTCGAGCCGGCGGACAGATAGACCACAGGGATTTCAGTCATTCCGCGCCATCAACTCGCTTCCAGATCCGTGATTGGAAGCATGCCGCTCACCGCTTTCTGAATCCAGAGTCAGAAAAGGGTTTCGGGACGCTTGAGGTTGCCGAAGTTCCCAATTCCTTTCAGGTTGAAGGAGAAAGTGAAACGGCTCTCCGTGCGCGCGCCGAGGTGGTATTGCTGGAATTCCAGCGCGACTCCGCAGCAGTCCCACATATAGTTTATCCTTGAGTTGCTGTTGAGCAATTCCTTGGTCTGAAGGTTGTAGCTGAACGTCACACCGGCCGAGAGACCACGCGCGTTGGGGGAGCCGTACCGGATTTGTCCCTGAACATGGTTGGCTGAAAGCATGCCGGGCTCGAGCGCGTTGGCTTTGACGTAAGTCCCGGCGAACTGAAACTTGTCGCGTTGCCAGGTGGCCCATAGACTGGTATCCCGCAGCCGTGCGAGCTTGGTGTCGTAGTCGGCGCGCGCATCGAAGCCGATGCCGGGTTTTGGGTTGAGCCGAAGGCTGAGAGTCGTCGGAGACAGTGTGTGCTCGATCCCTGTCGATGAGAATCCGGTCAACGTGTTCATCGGGTAGAACAAGTTGGGCTCGCCGGGTATGAAGGCCCCTCCGAAGCTGGGATCGAAGTAATACTTCTGCGCCACCTTGAGCGAGAGAAATTCATAATATTCGCTGAATCCGGGCCTTGTCGTCCGCTTGCGGAGAATGCGATTCACCAACCCGTATTCCAATTCGTTGGTGTCCGCAATGGCGTCCTGGTCATCGAAGCGGATCGTGTCCCGCAGAGCCGTAATACCGTGAATCCAACGATAGGTGATCCAGGGCTCGACAAGATGCTGGAAGTCCCCGAACCGGTCTGAATGGAAGCTTCGCTCCAGTTCGGGGGCGCGCAGTTCGACATCCAGGTCGGTATACTGGCGACGCATCGGCTTGGAGATCACCACTGGCTGCGTGTCATCGGACAGGTGCGCGCCGTAGTAAGTTTCCCGGATGCCGATGGAAGGCATGAGCGAGAAACCTGCCACCGCAGGGAGTCGCAAAGCCATGCTCGGATGGAAGTCGAGGCGTTGCACGATCCTTGGTGTCTCAAGGACGCTGTCAAACCGGGAAAGGCCCTCTGCGGCGGCACGCAAATAAAAGATCAGTGGCAGCTTGCCCAAGGGCTTCCCAAGAGAGTCGAATTCAATCGATGGGGACTTTCGAGTCACCAGCGAGCGGGCCGGAAAGAGCACCTCGTTGCGCTCGAAAGAAAAATTGGCCGAGAAACTGTCGTAGTTGCGTGTCGCAAAGACAATGGCTTGTTCTGCCGGGATGGTTGCAGCGCGAAACCCCTCGGAGAATGCTTGCCGGAATTGAAAATTGGTTGAAACGTTTACGTTGGCGACTGCGCGGAAGCCGTTTGCGAATTGCGTGTTTGCGTCCACCAGGAGATGGGCGCCGCCCTGATGCAGCTTGTCGTTGATTCCAAAAGCTTCGATATCAAGGCGCGTTTGCTCGTTGGGTCGGGCCAGAAAAATGCCGCCTATCCCCATGCCACGGAGGCTGAAATAGTCGCCATAGAGTGTGAGGTCCGCACTGGATCCCAGAGTCTGGTAGTAGCCAAGGTAGAACTGCCTTCCCTTGGACGTCGAACTTCCTGTGTGAAACGGAAGAAAACCGCTGCTGCGCTTCTTGCTTTCCATGGGGACAATCAGATAAGGGAAATAAAAGATCGGCACTCCCTTGACTCTAAATACCACCTGGCGCAGACGCGCCGTCCGGTCGATGCGGATCTTGGCGTCTCCTGCGCTGAAACCCCATTTCGGAGGTTTCTCCTCACACGCTGTCAGAAGGCCCCGCTCCACTTCGTAGCTGTCGCGGCCTGTCTTCCGCACTACCTTGCCTTGAACAAAAAACCCCTGATCCGTATACCCCATTGCGTCATAGAACGTAGCCGTCTGATTGTTGAGATCAAACTCGGCGCGCGAGCACGTCAGCCACTGCTGCTTCTGGGCGAAACGCGTCAGTCCTGAAGTGAAACCCTTGCGGGTGACTTCATCGTATTCAGCGTGATTGCAGGTTATTCGGATGTCCTGGAAAGTCATCAAGACGTGTCCGGTTGCGCTGTGTCGCGTCTTGATGTTTCCCTCGCCGTCAGACTGGCTGTCAGAAATCAACACGAACTCGCCGTCACGATAGGGGATCACGGTGTAAACCTGTGCCAACTTCTGAGACGGAGTCTGTGCGCGGCCGGACCACGGCACGGCGACAACGACTGCCGCGAACAACCAGCAACTGATGCGCAAACGCAGGTGACGGCTCGACATTCAGAGCACTACGTTACCAGCACCGAGGACACCCTTCAATCCGCTTTTTGGTTTCAGGCGTGACTCGGCGGGAGCACGGAACCATAACGACATAGAAAGGATTCCGCGGACCAGGAAGCAGACGAAAAAACGGAGAATTCTTGGATCTCAGGATTGCTGCCATCCCGGACGCCGCAAGGCGCCGCTGCCTTCTCCGTGTCCATGTTTTGCAGGAACCGCATAATCGAGGCTGCGCGCCCCGCCGAGACCGTGGTATTCTCTGGGCTTCGCAGGATCCAGATTTGCTCGCGTGGATCCTCTTTCGTGGATTGCAGACCCGATGACGAACCGTTCTCCAGAGCCTGCACCGGCGGCCATTGAGGCCTTTGCACCGACCCGGGTGGATCTCGCGGGCGGAACGGTCGACATCTGGCCCCTCTACCTTTTCCACGAGCGCGCCGTAACAGTCAACATCGCCGTGAATCTCTTCGCGCGTTGCCGGGTCACGCCGCGCGGCGACGGAAAGATCATTCTGCGCTCGGTCGACACCGGCGAATCGGCAGAATTCGACGGACTCGCGAAGCTGAGGTCGACGCCTGCGCTCAGGCTCCTTGCGCGGCTGGTGTATTTCTTCGCTCCCGGTTCCGGGGTGGAGATGGTGACGGACTGCGCGGCGCCGCCGGGGTCAGGGCTGGCCGGATCGTCGGCGCTGAACGTTGCCATTTGTTCCGCGTTGAACCACCTGACGGGCGCGCGCTACGATCTCGAAGCCCTGATCCGGATCGCCAGGGATGTGGAAGCGCAGGTGATCGAGGTGCCGACCGGCATGCAGGATTACTACCCCGCCACTTACGGCGGCCTGCAGGCGATTCATTTTTCGCCGCGCGGAGCGCGCCGCGAAGACGTCAACGCGGATCTCGATCGTCTGTCCCAACGTCTGGTCCTGGTCTATTCCGGCCGGCAGCGGAATTCCGGGATCAACAATTGGGATGTCATGAAGCGCCACATCGACGGCGACCGTGTCGTATATCAGGCATTCGAAGGGATCATCTCAGCTGCCAACAGGACTCTCAGTGCTTTGCGCGGCGGGTCCTTCGACGAGATCGACGAGGCTTTGGCTGAGGAATGGGCCAATCGCAGGATGCTGAGCGCGGGTATAACGACACAGGAGATCGACGAGATCGTCGCCCTCGCAGTTTCCTTCGGAGCGCGGTCTGCCAAGGTATGCGGCGCGGGAGGCGGAGGCTGCGTGGTGTTGAGCGTGCCGGAAGGACGGCGACGGGAGATAGAGGACAAGCTCCGCCAACGCCGCGTCCATGTGATCGACTACTGCATTGCCCGTCAGGGGGTGTCGCTGAGTGTGCAGCCGGCCGGAGCTCCGTGACGGCGTCGCTGCGAGGGTCACGCAGGACTGTCTGAATTGCACAGTTCGTTGTTGTGCCGCAACTGATAGGCTAAAATGGAAAAGTTGCCGTTTACGTGCGGGTCCATAATCTAGGAGGATGTCATCATGCCCATTAAGGTCGGCATCAACGGTTTTGGCCGCATCGGCCGGAATCTTATCCGCTGTTCTTACAAGAATCCTGCAGTCGAGTACGTGGCGGTGAACGACATCACCAACCCGGAAGTGCTCGCGCATCTCCTCAAATACGACACCGTTCTGGGACGATTCGACGGCACGGTCGAGGTCAAAGAGGGCAGTATCGTTATCGGCGGCAAGCCTGTCAGGGTGTTCAGCGAGAAGGACCCTTCGAAGCTTCCGTGGAGTGATCTGGGCGCTCAGGTCGTGGTCGAGTCAACCGGATTGTTTACGGATGCCGAAAAGGCCAAAGCCCACCTCAAAGGTTCCGTAAAGAAAGTCATTATCTCTGCGCCCGGCAAGAATGTCGACGGAACGTTCTGCATCGGCGTCAACATCGACACCTACGATCCGGCCAAGCACCACATCATCTCCAATGCCTCCTGCACGACCAATTGCTTGGCGCCTGTGGCGAAAGTCCTCGATGACGTCTTCGGCATCGAATCGGGTTTCATGACGACCGTGCACAGCTACACCAACGATCAAAACCTGCTCGACCTTCAACACCGCGACCTGCGCCGCGCCCGCGCGGCGGCACTCAACATCGTACCCAGCTCGACCGGTGCCGCCAAAGCGATCGGCTTGGTGCTTCCGAAGCTCGCCGGCCGTTTGGATGGGATCGCCATTCGCGTTCCTACTCCGAACGTCTCGCTTGTCGACCTTGTCGTCCTTGCGCGCACGAAGACAACGAAGGAGGACGTGAACAAGGCTTTCAGGACCGCTTCCCAAGGCGCGCTGAAAGGAATTCTCGGCTATACGGAGGAGGCGTTGGTTTCCTCCGATTTTATGCACAACCCGCTGTCTTCGATTGTCGATGCTCAGGAAACTAAGGTCAACGGCAGTCTGATAAAAACCCTGGCCTGGTACGACAACGAGTGGGGCTACTCGATGCGGCTGTTCGACTTAATCTGTTACGTCGGGGAGCACCTCGCCTAAAGGAAGTGCTGAGTACTGAGTGCTGAGTACCGCACTGAAGATTGCCAGTACAACCACCTGCGACTCAGCACTCAGCACTCAGTACTCAGTACTCAGTACTGAAGAAGGGGTGGACACCGTGAACAAGCTGACGATCGCCGATCTCGACGTGAAAGGTGAGCGCGTCTTCGTGCGCGTCGATTTCAATGTCCCCATCAAGGATGGCCAAGTCGGGGACGACTTGCGCGTCCGTGCTTCTCTTCCTACGATCCAATATGGCGTGGAGCAGGGAGCGATTCTGATCCTGGCGTCTCATCTCGGGAGGCCCAAGGGCGCCCCGAATCCCGCCTATAGCCTCGCTCCTGTTGCCAGACGTCTCTCGCAACTGCTGGGCAAGGAGGTGAAGTTCGTGCCGGATTGCGTAGGCCCCGCGGTTGAGAATGCCGTCGCAAGCGCGCATCCGGGGGACGTAATCGTGCTTGAAAACCTTCGCTTCTACAAGGAAGAGGAAGCGAATGACCCTGGGTTTGCCAAGAAGCTGGGGCTGCTGGCGCCTCTGTATGTCAACGACGCCTTTGGAAGCGCCCATCGCGCCCATGCATCGACCGAAGGCATTACTCACTACGTTCAAAAGGCGGCTGCCGGTTTTCTCATGGAAAAGGAGCTGCGCTACCTCGGCGGTGCTCTCGAACGCCCTGAGCATCCCTTTATTGCCATCATGGGAGGCGTGAAGATCTCGGACAAGATCGAAGTGATCGAGAACCTCCTGGGCAAGGTGGACCGTCTCTTGATCGGTGGCGCGATGATGTTCACCTTCCTCAAGAGCCAGGGGAAGCACATCGGCAACTCGCTCTGCGAGGAGGACAAGCTCGATCTGGCTCGCGACCTGCTTGCCCGCGGCTCTTCAAAGATAGTGCTGCCGGTGGATGCGATCGCAAGCACCGGCGTGGAGGACGAGGCTTCTGCACATCCAGTGCAAGCCGACCAAATACCCGATGGCGAAGCGGGGTTAGACATTGGGCCGAAGACCATAGGTCAATACGCTGCAATCATCGGATCAGCGAGGACGGTCGTCTGGAACGGTCCCATGGGAGTGTTCGAGAAGAACGCTTTTGCATCGGGGACCTTTGCGGTCGCACGGGCGGTAGCCGAATCCAAGGCTGTTTCCATAATTGGCGGGGGTGATTCGGCAGCCGCGGCCGCTAAGGCAGGTGTTGCAGCCCGGGTCACGCACATCTCAACCGGCGGCGGCGCCTCACTCGAATTCCTGGCCGGCCAGACGCTGCCGGGCGTCGCCGCCCTTACAGATAGGAAGTAGAACGTCTCGGAAATTACACAATTATCGATAAACAAGGCATTCCCGGCGCGTTCGCATGAGTCGCCAGGGGCAAAGGGCTCAATGGACCTCCTTCCGGCGGCGGACTTCAGCAAGATGCTTCATGTTGGAGACGCAACTCTTACTTACTGGCCGCCTCGGTTATCATCAGAAAACCGGCGCCGATGCGGGGTTTGCATTGCATGCTGGAGTGGAAAGAATGCTGGATGCACCGGTCCGCCGACGGAAGGCCAATGTCAGCGCCGCGCACCGATGTCGCTTCCCTTTGCCCCTAGAGTCTGCGAGCAAAGCGAGCCAGGCTCATAACATGCTTCTTGGCGTCCGATCGTCTTTGCGGGCTGTCTGGAGAACTTATGAGAGTCCCTGTGATTGCAGGTAACTGGAAGATGCACAAGAGCCTGGCCGAGGCGCGTGCGTTAAGCCAAGCAATCCGCGAAGGTGCCGCCAGAGCGACACACTGCCAGGTCGTGCTGGCTCCACCTTACACGGCTCTCTCTGTGGTAGGCGAGGTGATCCGCGGCACGCCGCTGATTCTGGCTGCGCAGGACGTGCACTGGGAGCCGAGTGGCGCCTACACGGGCGAGATCAGCATCCCGATGCTGGAAGACGCGGGTTGCGGCATGGTCATCGTCGGGCACTCGGAACGCCGGCAGTATTTTTGCGAGACTGATCAAACGGTCAACCGCCGGCTGCGTGCCGTGGTGAAGTCCTCTCTCATTCCGATCTTCTGTGTCGGCGAAACGCTGGCACAGCGGGAAGCAGGAGTCCATCACGATATAATCTCTCAACAACTTGCAGGCGGGCTCGATGGCTTGACACACCAGGACGCGTTGCGTATCATTCTCGCCTACGAGCCGGTCTGGGCCATTGGAACCGGCCGCACCGCGTCGCCGGAGATCGCCCAGGAGGTGCATTGGGCGATCCGCGACTGGTTATCCAGGAGGTTCGGCGACGAGACGGCCCGGCAGGTACGTATCTTGTACGGAGGCAGCATCAAGCCCGACAATATCCGGGACTTGATGCAGCAGCCTGACATTGACGGCGGCTTGGTTGGAGGGGCTTGCTTGGAAGCCGAGAGCTTCCTGCGAATCGTCCATTACAATTCATAGCCCGCTGGAGGGAGGCAGGTAGCCACAGTAATGCTGGCCTATTATGCGGTCGTAACCGTGCACGTCATAGTTTGCTTCATCCTGGTTCTCGTCGTGCTTCTGCAATCGGGTAAGGGTGCGGATTTGGCGGGAGCTTTCGGCGGTGGCGGATCGCAGACCGCCTTTGGCAGCCGTGGGCCGGCATCGTTTCTTTCAAAAGTGACTACGGGTGCGGCCATCGTGTTCATGATCACGAGCATCGCGCTATCGGGGTTGCCCCGTGGCAGCACAAGCAAGTCTGTCATGGAAAACACCAAGGGGGCCGCAGCGCCGGCAGCGCCCGCACCCGCTTCGAAATCTCAAGGCAAAGTGCCCACTCCGGATGAGATCCAGAGGAGGGTGCAGGAAGCCGAGGCCCAACAGAAGCAGTCTCCCGCCAAGGCTCCCGAGCAGCCGGCCGCTCCGCCTGGAAAGCAGGCCCCGGCCCCGGAAAAGAAAATACCGGCAGGCAAGAGCCCTGCCTGGTAGCTTTGCGGCGGTTGCTCGTCCGTTGTTGCGCTTCTATCGTGGTTCCCGTGCCGAAGTGGTGGAACTGGCAGACACGCCATCTTGAGGGGGTGGTGGGGAGACCCGTGGGGGTTCGAGTCCCCCCTTCGGCACCAGATGAAATTCGGTGCCTGTCACCGGATTTCATGACACCGAATTTCATAGTGTTCGTTTTCGCTACAGTTGTGTCCCAAAACCTGTACGTATGGCCGCAGCATCGGAAGGAAACGGCAAGGGATCTCTTTTGAAACATGGATGTTAGGGCACTTGCCCTAAGTGGCACGGAGTTTGCTAGCCAACGTGTGGAGGAAGCCCATGGATATTCCACGCACAGGGCAGGCTCGCAGGCGTCGGATCCGCTGGACTGCGTATGGAGTCCTTGCGTTGAGCGCGATTGGAGGGATTAGTTGGTACGTCTACCATCTCAAGCCCGCTGCTCCGACTGTGGAAAAAGCCACTGTATGGACCGGCACGGTCAAGCGCGGCTCGATTAAGCGCGAGGTTCGGGGCCCAGGTACTCTGGTCCCGCTTGAGATCCGCTGGGTTGCCGCGGTGGCAAGCGGGCGCGTGGAGCGCAAGCTCGTCCAGCCGGGTGAGCATGTGAAGGCGGATACGGTGCTGGTGGAGCTGAGCAATCCTGAGTTGGAAAAGGAAGTGCTGACGGCAGAGTGGGACTGGAAGTCCGCTGAGAGCAACCTGGATGACTTCAAGGTGCAGCTTGAGGTTGCGGATTTGAACAGGGAGGCGGATCTTGTCAAGCTTCAGTCGGATTACAGCACTGCCAAGATGAAGGCCGAAGCGCAGGAGACCTTGTCCAAGTTCGGTTTGACCACTGATTTGGACGTGCGCCAAGCCAAGGAAGCCGCCAACAATCTCGCGAACCAGATCGAGCTCTTAAAGCAGCTCAGAGAGAAAAACAAAGCGTCGGCTGCAGCTCAGCTGGCGATCAGGAAGAGGGAGATCGACAAGCTGCATGCTCTCTACCAGCTCAAGCGCGACCAGCTCGAACAGCTCAAAGTCAGGGCTGGTGTCGACGGCGTACTCCAGCAGCTGGACGCGCAGGAAGGAGAACAAATCGGGGTCGGCACGAAGCTGGCCCGCGTTTCGAACCCGGCGAAGCTTAAGGCCGAGCTAAAGATCATGGAAACGCAAGCTAAAGACGTTCAGGTAGGGCAAAGGGCTTCCATCGATACGCGCAACAACTTGATCCCTGGCCACGTCATCCGTAAAGATCCCAAGGTCACTGAAGGCACGGTCACCGTGGACGTGGCACTGGAAGGAGATCTCCCTCAGGGTGCCGTGCCCGATTTAAGCGTCGACGGTACCATCGAACTTGAGCGCCTAAATGACGTAATATATGTTGAACGCCCGACCCAAGGTCAGGAGGGAAGCTTGATCAGCCTTTTCAAGCTCACCCCTGACGGCAAAGAAGCGGTGCGGGTCCAGGTCAAAATCGGTCGGGTTTCCGTGAGCGTGGTGGAAATCGTGAGCGGTCTTCAGCCCGGAGATCAGGTGATCCTGTCGGATATGTCAGCGTACGACGCTAACGATCGCATCCGTATAATCTAAGGATCCCGCCAAAAGGCGGCGGGATATGGAAGCCAGAAGTCAGTAGCCGGAAGCCAGAATCGATTCACGAGGCTCCCAGCTTGGATGGGATCAGAGTTTTCGCCGATCTGCCCAGCAGCCAGATGAATATTCTGGCTCCTGGCTTCCAACGAGAACAGAATTTCCGTTGCAACGCGCAACGATCTGAAGGTTCTGGGGGGTGTGCTTTGCGGCTCCTGGGGCTCGCATTCGGACGACTGCTTCGAGCAACTCCAGACCGCAAGCGACGGGCGGTGAACCGGCTGTCGGAGAAGGAGAAATGATGAGCGTCACAGATTACTCTCTGATTCATCTCGAAGGCGTTACGAAGGTTTTCTACACTGAAGAGGTCGAGACTCATGCTTTGGCTGGAGTTCATCTGGATATCAAAAAGGGTGAGTATGTTTCCATTGCTGGCCCATCAGGCTGTGGAAAGTCCACGCTTCTCTCAATTCTCGGCCTCCTGGATTCGCCGACCGGCGGCGTGTATCAACTTGACGGCAAGTCGGTGGAGAAGCTCAATGCTTCCGAGCGCGCCCGCATCCGCAACCGGCAGATCGGGTTCGTGTTCCAGAGCTTCAACTTGATCGGCGATCTCACGGTCTTCGAGAACGTGGAGCTTCCGCTGACCTATCGGGGCATGAGGTCCTCCGAGAGGAAGGCGCGCGTCAACGAAGCCCTCGAGAAAGTGGAGATGGCACACCGCGCCAAGCATCTGCCTAGCCAATTGTCCGGAGGGCAGCAGCAGCGCGTCGCGGTGGCCAGGGCGCTGGTCGGCAGTCCTCTGATTCTTCTGGCCGACGAACCGACGGGCAACCTGGACTCAAAAAATGGCGAAGCTGTGATGGATCTGATGGCAAATCTCCACAAGGAGGGTGCGACCATCTGCATGGTTACGCACGACCCTCGCTATGCCCGTCATGCGGAGCGCACGGTGCATCTCTTCGATGGCTTGGTGGTGGAAGAGCAAATGGCGGAGATGCCCTGAGCCGCGCCTCACGTCGAAACCACGAAACACGCGCAAATCCATCCGCCTGTTCCGAAAATAGAACAACCAGCACCGAAGCTCGGCATCGGAATCGGTATCGGGGGCGCGATCACTATCGAAGTTGTTGGCCTGCAACAACCGATTGCGATTCCGATACCGAGAGTCATCGACTCAGGCGTTTGGCCTTTTCAAGCACTTGGGTGCGCGAATCGCGCATGAGATACTGTTTCGAAGTCTGTTCCTGCCCCCAGAAAACAAAAAAAGGGAGGGTTCCCGTCCGGGAACCCTCCCTTTTCTAATCGCAGCCCCTCTCCTAGAAGAGGAACTTCAAAGCGAACTGGATGTTTCTGCGTTCGGCAGCAGTGCCCGTGAGCCCCTTGAGGGCGGGGATGTAGCCGTTGCTGGAAATGTCTGCCGAGGTGACATCCGCGTACAGATTGGAGTGGTTGAACACGTTGTACATCTCGGCGCGGAACTGCAGGCTAATGCCCTCTTTGGGCAGCCTGAAGCTCTTGTAAGCCCCGAGGTTGAAATCCCAGGCGCCGGGCTGGCGGAACTGGTTGCGCCCGGTCATGTTGCCTGGATAGGGCCCGAAGTCCGAGGTTCCAGTGATGGGATTGGCATAGCTGCCCACGCCAGCTGCTTCCGAGCTGAGGTCAAGATAGGTGAAGTTGTTCGGAATCCCGGCCACGGGCGCAGGATTGTTTGAGCCCGAGAGTGATATCGGGCTTACCAGAATCATCCGGCTGCAGACATAGTTGGCGTTGGAGCAGTCATAGATGGTGAATGGCGCTCCGGTATGCGCCGTGAAGATCGGTGCAAAGCTCCATCCGTGAAGGATCTGTCCGGGGAAGCCCTTCATGCTCTTCGCGAACGGGAGATCCCAAACGGCGCTGATGCTGACCCGATGCCGGATGTCGAAATCTGAGTTGCCATAGTCCAGGCTTGGATTCTTGGGATCAGTCAGCCCGAGGTTGAAATCGTTGCTGAGCTCGCTGAAGGTGGAGCTGAGGTTATCCAGCGAATGCGACCAGGTCCAGTTGGCGTTCATCTGGAGTCCCTTGTTGAACAAGTTGTTGGTCCTGAATCCCAGGATCATGGCGTTGTAGTTGGAGTAGCCGTTGTCGGTGCGGAAGTTGAGGTTCGCATACCGAGTGTTTTCCCTGGCCGAAGGATCGGACGAGCCAAGGAACAAAGCCGCCGAACCCGGCACGTTCAACGGATTGATGGTGTAAAGCCCCACACCCTTGGATCCTGAGTACTCGAGACTGACGACGGTGCCTTGGACGATCTCATGTTCCAAGACCGCGTCCCAAAAGTGGTCGTAGGCGGTCTGCATGTTTGGATCGACGGCGCGCAAGGACACGATCGGAAGGACCTTCGAACCGGTTGACCCTGCGAGAGGACCGGCCAGATTCAGCGTAACCGGGAGGTTTCCCCCGACATCCGCTGGGCTGAGCTGCAGCACCGCGTAGTTTGGTGGGTTCTGGATCACATTGAAAGTCACGTTGCCGAAGTTCCTCTCATAGCTGATCCCATAACCTCCGCGGAGACTGGTCCTGCCGTTGCCGAACACATCCCAGGCGATCCCGACGCGAGGGGCGAAGTTGTCGAGATCCTTCTGCCAGAGTCCCCCGATCGGGCTGTTGGGCGCCAACTGCACAGAACCATTCGCGACCTGCTCATCAATGGTGGTCCCGGAGCCGAAGTAGAAGTTCGAATCCTTGAACGGGTCCTTGTTGTGCTGGACGCCGTAGTATTCCCAGCGCACGCCGAGGTTGGCTGTGAGTCGGGGAACAACGCGCCACGAGTCTTGTGCATAGAGAGCGAAATCGTGGTACCGGTTGCTGCGGGTGAAATCGGGCGCTCCGACGGGCAGCGTAACGGTTTGGCCAGGGAACTTCCCCTGCGGATTGACGGCTGCCGTGAATCTCAGCAGCTGACCGGTCAGGAAATTGTCCATCCCCTGGCTCAAGCTACTGCCCAACAGCTCGACAGGCTCGGCATAGGCTCCGAATGCCCGGTTGTCGCGGATGTAGATATATTGGCCGCCGAAGCGGAAAGTGTGAACGCCCTTGCTCCAGCTCACATCCTCATACACTTGGCCGAGGTTCTGCGGTCCTCCGAAGGGGATGCCGCTGCCGGGCGAGAAGGGCAGATACCCAGGGAGAGCTACATTGATCCCAAGGATCTTTGAAGCTACGTTGCCGCTCGACAGGAACAGCGTCGGGGAGACCGGGGCAGTGCCCAATGGGTCCAAAAGAGTCAAACGGTTGTAGACCACCTTGGACTGGGAAACCAACTGCGGGGAGAAAGTGTGCGTGACCGACAACAGCGCATTCTGGTTGAAATCAGTCTCACCGGTATCGTAGCCCACATAGGGACTGAAGCTCACGAATCCCGGGAAGAAGTCGATGCTCTGCAACGCGTAGCGCCCATAGAGCGTCGTTTTGTTGCTCAGGTTGTAGTCGACGCGCGAGACGGTCTGGTATTGGTTTTGCGGAAATCCACCGCCGGCATCGGTCGGCACCGGATAGTTTACCGTCGCAAACACCGGCGTGCTTCCGTCAAGCGCGGCACAGGGACCTGACGGACCGCAGAGACCGGGGATGTCGTTCTTGGTGTAGATCCTACCGTTGGGCTGGATCTTCAGCGCGCCCAGGGTCGAGAAAAACTGCTGCGTCGCCGGCGCCGCGGCGGCGATGAGCTGAGAAGTCGGCACCAACGCAGTCTCGGTCGAAGAGCTGCGGATGCGATACCACTCGGTATTATTGAAGAAGAACAGTTTGTCCCTCTTCACGGGTCCGCCCACAGAAAATCCAAACTGATTTCGGGTAAAAACGGACCTGGGAATGCCCTTGGCGTTGTTGTCGAAGCCGTTGGAAGAGAGCGCCGAGACGCGGTTGAACTCGTAGGCAGTGCCGTGAAATTCGTTCGTCCCTGATTTCGTGACCACGTTCACCACGCCGCCGCCCGCGCGTCCATACTCCGCTGTGAATGCGCTCGATACCACGCTGAATTCCTGTACCGAGTCGAGAGGCACGGCCTGTCCGACCGTAGCGGTAAACGTGTCGTTGTTGTCCGCGCCGTCCAACAGAATGTTGGTGCTTGCGCCGCGCTGGCCGTTGATGTTGAATCCGACCCCGCGGCTGGCGCCATTGGCGGCATCCCTGGGATCGACCGGGGCGATGTTGCCGGCGGTGGCAACCAAATCGTACGGGTTGCGCGTCAGGGTTGGAAGTTGGAGAACCTGTTGTGTAGTGATAACGCTCGACAAGGTCTGCGTCTCGGTTTCTACCTGCACCGGGGCTTCACTGACGGTCACGGTCGTTGCAATCGCGCCGACCATGAGAGAAAAATCGGCACTCGATACTCCGCCGACAGGCACCTCGACCTGTTTCTTCGCGGTGTTGAAGCCCGTCACTGCCGCGGATATCTCGTAGGTTCCCGGCAGCAAGTTCGTGACGACATAACCTCCATCGGCGCCCGTGGTCGCTGAGCGCAGCGCGTTCGTGGCCACACTGCGAACCGTAACGGCCGCGCCTGGAATCACCGCCCCGCTCTGATCCTTCACGGTTCCGGTGATTCGACCGGTCTCCTGCTGCGCCAGGAGAGTCCCAGCCAGCAGCAGCACCACGAAAAGTGCAAGCGCACAGCTCTGCACGTTCATGGCAGCTTTCCGATTGAGTAACTTCATTTACTTGTCCTCCTTATGGGATGAGTTAAGAAGCAGTTCTCGATCCGAGGATTGGCCAGATTGCATTTGATGCCCCAGGCCGCACTTGTTTCACTGCAAGTGAATAACGATGTCTTGACCACGGGGCAGCATCGCGTATGTTTCATACTCCAATAGACCATATAGGCCGCACGTTTATTGGGCAATCGGGATAAACCCTGAATTGATCTCAGAGGAAAGCCTGGATCAAACGGGAATATCCCTTATCTTCTCCTGGGCAATACCCTGGTATTTCAATCCATCCTGTTGAATCGTTCCGCAGACAATTCTGCTCGCGGCATGCCAAAGTATTGTCGTGAGTCTTAGTAAGAATTCTTTCAAGATGCTTGAGAGTAAACATATAAATCTTCGACATGCGCAATGGTCGCCCCTCTTTTGCCGCACTGATTTATGCAAGAAACGAACCAGCAGACCGAGGCAAAATGAATACAATTCAGCATGGCGGCAATTTCATTGAGTAATGAGGCCTTTTTTTATACTGGAACGGACTCAATCGAATGATCTGTTTAAGCGGAGAGTACAATATTCTTGACATCCCCGTTCAATTATCTGAATTTTGGATAGTTCTTTTTCATACCTTGATTAGAGAGATTTAATTGTCGGAGGTCCGGATCGAGAATGGAGATACAGATCCTTGATCTTCCGCGGCACGCGAGTCAGGAAGGAATAGGCTCCTTTTTTGGCCGGCGTTAGCCGGATGTCAGACTTCGAATAGAAAGTTGTCGACAGGCGCGACATCAGGGGAGGGAAACGGAGCATCGGAGCGTGGAAGGGCGAGTCAGGCGATACATGGTGCTGCGGTTCAGATACGGGTTCTCTTATTTTACAGGGACGAGAAGCAACGGGCGGCGGGTCTGCGCCTGAACCCTTGCCCCGACACTGTTGGTCCAGAAGGCCTCGGTTCCGGCCTTGCCATGGGTAGCGAGCACGATGATGTCGGCGTCAAGTTTGTCGGCGACCTGCGCGATGGTGGGGGCGATATCACCGCAGCGCAGCTCGGCTGCAGCGGGCACGCCTGCCTGCTGCAACGTTGCCAGGTGCTTCAGGAGATAGGTTCTCAAATCTGTTTCGGCAAGCTCCAGGATTGCGTGCGTTGTGCCCGGCATGAACTTCCCCATGGTTGCGTCGCGCCCGGCGAGCGTGGCGAGGGTTGGCGCGACCGACAGGAGGTGGAGCCGTGCTCCAGTTGCCCGGGAAAGTTCAAGAGCCACGTAAAGCCCCTGCTCGTGGGCTGGCTTTCCGTCCAGGGGAGCAAGGACGGTTTTGAGGGCAAAAGACTCATCTCGGCTGCACCGCGCTGGGCGTATCAGAAGCACCGGTATGTTTCCCGATGCTACGACCTGCTGGGCAATGCTGCCGATAATGATCCTCCTGAGGCCGCTGCGCCCGTGCGTGCACATGACAATCAGGTCCGGCGCGAGCTCTCCCTGATGCTCGACGATTGATTGTGCGACGTTGCCCGTGGCTGCGGCATGAACGTGATAGGCCACCTCCGAGCCCGGCGGCCCGGCCAGCCTGCTGATCTCTTTGAGATAGGCTTCGGCTTCGGCAGGGCTCCTCAAGTGCCGTTCGCCATGGACGGTATTGGGGGCGTCCTCTTCGATGACGTGGACCAGCGTAACCTTTGCTCGGAGTGTGCCGGCAAGATACCTGGCCACAGGCAGAGCCGCTTCGGCCAGCTCCGAACCATCCAGGGGAATCAGGAGATGCTTGAACATGGCTCAACCCCGAAACATGCTTTGAAAAAGAAGGAAGAGGTTTAGTGCGACAACCAGCCCGGCAACCCCCCATCCCATGAGGGTCGTAAGCTTGCGGTTGACAAGTTCACCCATGATGTTGCGGCGCTGAGTGAAGGTGATGAGCGGTATGAGGGCGAACGGAAGACCAAAGCTGAGGATCACCTGGCTGATGACCAGAGTTCGGGTCGGATCGAAGCCGAGCGAGATCACGATCATTGAAGGCAGAATGGTCGCCAGGCGACGCACCCAAATTGGGATGTGGCGCTCGATGAATCCTTGCATGATCACCTGTCCGGCCATGGTGCCGACGGTCGTGGATGCGAGGCCGGACGCGAGCAGCGAAACCGCGAAAATCCAACCTGCGGCTCGTCCTAGGAGAGGTTGCAGGGTAAGGTAGGCAGCTTCAAGCGAGGCAACCCCGCTGAGGGCATAGCGATGAAACGTAGCCGCCGCCATGACCAGCATGGCAGCGTTGACAAGTCCTGCGACCCCCATAGCGATGCTGACGTCGGCCACCTCGAAAGACAGGAGTTTCCGGCGCTGCCTTGGGTCGCTGACGCGAATGCGGCCTTGAGTGAGCGAGGAGTGAAGGAAAATCACATGGGGCATGATGGTTGCGCCGAGGATGCCGGTTGCCAGCATTACGCTCTCGTTTCCCGAGAAACGCGGAACGAAGGCGCTGACCGCAATCGCGTGCCAGTCGGGACGATACAGGAACGTCTCGACGACATAGCAAGCGGCGATTACGCCCAGCATCCCGCTGATTACCGCCTCCAACGGCCGGAATCCGCGCGCTTGTAATGCCAGGATGAGAAAGGTGACAACGATGGTCGGGAAACCCGCGAGCCAGAGCGGGATGCCGAACAGAAGGCTGAAACCGAGCGCTGCTCCGAGAAATTCGGCCAGATCCGTCGCCATGGCGACCAGTTCCATCACGATCCACATCGTCCACGCGACAGAGCGTGGGTAATGCAGCCGACACGATTCCGCCAGGTTGTGACCAGTAGCAATGCCGAGCTTTGCCGAGAGTATCTGGATGAGGATCGCCATCACGTTGCTGGCCACGACCACCCACAGCAACGTGTAGCCGAACTTCGCTCCGCCGTAGATGTTGGTGGCGAAGTTCCCTGGATCTACGTACGCGATGCTGGCGATGAATGCGGGCCCGAGGAACGGCCACAGGCGCGCCGGTCCCCGCTTGCGGCTCTCCCCAGAGAGGACTTGCGCGGCTGACGTGACCGTTACAATGTCGCGATCCTTTGTGGCACGCACAGTCAGTACCGGGTGCTGAGCACTGAGTGCTGAGTAATGAGTGCCGGGAGTTTTTGTTTTTACTCAGCACTCAGTACTCAGCACTTCTTTCAGTTGACGTTTTTGAGGATCGCGAGCAGGTAATCCCAGAACTTTTCAACGGTGTCGATGTATATCTTTTCTTCCGGCGAGTGCACTCCCTGGAGTGTCGGGCCAAACGAAACCATATCGATGCCTGGGAATTTCTCTCCGATGATGCCGCATTCCAATCCGGCGTGCACGGCTTTGACGGCCGGCTCCTTGCCGTACAGAGATTGGTACGTCTCTTTCGCGATCCTCAGAATCTCCGAATCCAGGTTAGGCTTCCAACCCGGATACCCTTCCGAAGCCTCGGCTTCCGCGCCGCCCAGCTCGAAGACGTTGGCCACCGTCTGGCAGATCTCGTCAATTTCGGAAGCGACAGAGCTGCGCTGGCTGGTGGCCACGGTGACCGACTTCCGGCCCGTCGCAACGATGGCGAGGTTGGTCGAGGTTTGCACCAGGCCGGGGATATCCGGACTCATCTTGATCACACCGTGCGGAAGCGCGGAGATGGTTTTGCAGAGCTTCCTCTGGACTGCGCTCTTCATAACTTTGCCTCTTCTTGCGCCCTTCAGCTCTGCGAGGCTGATTTCGAGGCCTGGGTCCACAGTGGCAAATTCGGCCTTTACGGTGACGTTACACTGCGCGACGAGATTCGCTGCCTGGTCCCATGACTTTTTGGGAATGAACAGCATCGCCTCTGCTTCGCGGGGGATCGCATTCCGCTTGTTTCCGCCTTCGATGCTCGACAGCCGAGCGCCGAGAGCAGACAGTCCAATCAACATCCGATTGATGATCTTGAGGGCATTCCCGCGCCCCTTGTCGATTTCCAGCCCGGAGTGGCCGCCGCGCAATCCGGTCACCTTCAGCATGGCTGGCACGGCCGATGCAGGAGATGGAACGAACTCCACCTTCCACGTCGCGACGGTGTCGCGACCCCCGGCGCAGCCGACGTAGAGTTCGCCCTCGTCCTCGGAATCCAAGTTCAGGAGAATCCTGCTTTCGATGAAGTCGCTGCCGAGGCTCTTCGCCCCCGTCAGACCCGTCTCTTCATCAACCGTGAAGAGGAACTCCAGCGGCCCGTGTTCCAGCAACCTGTCTTCCATGATCGCCAGGCTGGTGGCCACGCCAATTCCATTGTCGGCGCCCAGCGTTGTGCCGTTGGCCATCAGCAGGTTGTCATGGCGCACGAGCTCAATCGGATCCTTCGAGAAATCATGAATCTTGTCCTTGTTTTTCTCGCACACCATGTCCATATGGCCCTGCAGCACGATGCTGCGGACGCGTTCACGGCCCGGCGAGGCCGGCTTCTTGACGACGACGTTGCCGGCAGAATCCACCTTGACGGCAAGTCCGAGCCGCTTTGCAGTCGCGGCAACAAACTTGCTGATCGCCGCTTCATTGCCGGAGCAACGCGGAATGCGGACGACTTCCTCGAAATACTTCCACACCAGTTCAGGTTTCAATCCTTCCGTGACTTTTGACATCCTTGCCTCCTAAGCGGCGCTGAGCACCAAGAACCGGCAGTGCGGACTCTGCGCCTGCATGGTGTTATGTAGTTTGAACCCAGCTCACATTATGGCTGTTGGCGGCGCCGGTTCATCCGGGTGGCCGGCGTTGGCCAGCGGCACCTTAATCATTACGAAAATGAGGGCTGCCGACGCGATGATCATGCCGATCCAGTGCGGCGATGCGAACACGGCCGGTGTCTTGCCTTGCCAGATACCGGCAATCACCAGGCCGCAGAGCGCTTCGCCCGCGATCAGGCCGGATGCGGTGAGGATCCCGGCGTTTTCTACGCGGGCCTTCTGTGCATCGTTGAGGCCGCGGCGGTCTCGGAGCCTGTCGGTGATCCAGCGGATGACGCCGCCGGCGAAAATGGCGAACGTGGTCTCGACGGGCAGATACATGCCCACCGAAAACAGCATGGGACTCCGAACCTGGACCATAATCAGAGCAAAGCCCATCAGGATGCCGACCACGACCAGCGGCCATGCCATGTTTCCGCCGACGATGCCCTGTGACAGCATGGCCATGAGCCCTGCCTGGGGAGCGGATAGCTGCGCGCTGCCAAAATGGTACGCGTTGTCGAGCAACATCAGGACGAAGAACAGGAACGGCGCTGCCATAACGATGCCGAAGATGTCGCCGATCTGCATCTTGGCGGGAGTGCCGCCCAGGATATGGCCGACTTTCAAGTCCTGCAGCATCTCGCCGGCAACCGCCGACGAGACGCAAACCACCGCCGCAACGCCGAGCACTGCGGCCACGCCGCCTATGCCGGTCACCCCTAGAACGACCAGCAACAGGGCCGCAACGACCAGCGTGCAAAGCGTCAGGCCGGAGACCGGATTGTTGGACGAACCGATCATCCCGACCAGGTTGCCGGAAACCGCTGCGAAGAAGAATCCGAGGACCACCATGACGGCGGCGGCCACGACCGCGCCGGCAGCGATCTTCGAGCTTGTCAGGTTGCCGGCTCCTGCAATGAAAAACCAGTACAGGGCGATCATCGCAAGGAAGACCAGGGCCACGCCAACAAAGACGACCTTGGCATTCAGATCGATTTCATGACGGGCCGCGGCTTTGTGGATCTCTGTTGATTTTCTTAGATCGCTTACGGCGCGCGCCATTCCGATGCCGAGTTGCTTGCGCATGCGGAACAGCGTGTAGGTAGCGCCGACCAACATGCCGCCGACTGCAATCGGACGGACGACCGAGAAGTAGACCGAACCCGCAAGCGTACTCCACCCGACCGCGGAGCCGGCGGGCAGCGAAGCCTGAATCTGAGGGCCGAGCATATAGGTGAGCAACGGCACGAGCAAGCCCCAGGCAAGTACGCCGCCGGCGAAATTCAGAGCAGCGAGGCGCGGCCCGATGATATAGCCTACACCAAGGTAGGCAGGGCTGATCGCCGGAGAGTTGAACGTGCTCATACCGCCCGTGGTGACAGTCACGACACTTGGGATCCTGCTGGTGCGGAGCAGCAGGCTCTTGCCGAGCGCGCCGATATTGACGGTGAACGTCCTTATCGGCTCGAAGATGTTGAGGGCCCCAAGCGCATTTACCAGTGCCCCGAAGCCCAGATTTGCGAAGAGGATCTTCGCGGCCTTGGAACCTTGCTGGCCTGCCTTGTGGATCTCCGAAGCGGCGACCGATTCGGGGAAGGGGAGCTCGGGATCCTCAACCATGATCCGACGGAGCAGGGTGACGAAGAGGATGCCGAGCAGCCCGCCGATGATCATGAGCGCGACACCTTGCCAGAACTTCTGCATTCCCAGTCCCGGCCATAGGCCTGCAAGCACAAACGCCGGGATAGTGAAGGCGGCGCCGGCAGCGACGGACTCGCCGATCGAGCCGATGGTTCGCGCCATGTTCTCTTCCAGGATCGATCCTCTCATTAGCCTCAATATCGACATGCCGATGACCGCCGCCGGGTATGTCGCTGCAATCGTCATGCCTGCTCTCAATCCTAGGTATGCGTTGGCGGCTCCCAGGATAACAGTCATGATGAGGCCGAGGACAATGGCTTTGAAAGTAAACTCACTCATCTTCATGTCGGCCGGAACGTATGGCCGGAATTCCCGCTTCTCTCCAGCAGGGGGCGACGTGCTCTGCGTGCTCATCTAGAAGTCCTCCCGATGTGATGAAAGCTGCGCCAAGTGCCAAGTGGTGGTGTGTAACTTAACACACGAATTGCGCGAAGGAAAGCGCAAGCAGGAGGCAAGCGCAAGGCAGGATTGCGGGTTTTCGCATTCTGAACTTTTGAACATATTGTTTCAGACTATAAACCTCCTCGCGGCTGCCTGGCGCGCGTTTTCAGTCTGGATGCTGACAGGAGCCCCGGCACTCCGGACCCATCTGAAAAGCGGTCCGATTGTGATCCCCTAAGCTGTAGAGAGTCGGAATGGCGGGGATGCCGGATCTAGGGCATCTCTTCGTCGTGTATGGCGTGAATCACCGTCTTGACAGCCAGAATGGCGAAGAGACAGAGGACCGCTGCGCGCAGGATTCCGTCCAGAGCCACGGCCCCGACAAGCGCGAGGACGGCGTAGCAAGCCATTGCGGAGGCGAGCCGCTTGTTTGCCCGGGTCAATGTTCGCATCGAATGATCCGCGCGGCAATTATACTATGGAACCATCGGCGACGAAATCTGTGACAGGCGCCTCGTATCTGGGACTTACGTCCTGTTCCTTCGACGCATCATGATTGACGGCCGCGTCAGCGGCCGCTGAATGTAGCCCGGCCTTTCAAGGCCGGGATCCATCGCATCGATCACTTCATCCCGCCGCGTAGCGACGATTGAATGAGACGTTGGGTTCGCCTCAACCGTCGCTATGCGACGGTCTGGATTGTCTTGGGCGTCGTGCCGGCCTTAAAAGGCCGCCCTGAATTCAGGTCGCCGCTGCGCGGCGAGGACTTTACCGCATTCCGCAAGATGTTCGTAACGATCGCAGCTTGGATCCTGGGCGTTCGCTGCCTGGTGGCTTCGCAGAGTTTCCTAATTTCGTGTTCGGGAGTCTGATGAAGCTCTGGGCGCAGGTGTGGGGTCGAACAAGCCGTGAATCATGTGAACCAAGGCCGCACCGAAATTGTCCTTGGTGATAAATCCGTCGGCGCCCGCATTTTCACACATCTCCCGATAGGCGGGCTGGTCATGGAGTGTGACTATGATGATGCGTGGAGCATTGGGCTGCTTCTTGATTTGACTCGTTGCCTGCATCCCGTTCATGCCCGGCATGGTCAAGTCCATCAGGACCAGATCCGGGCGCAGATTGACTACCTGGGTCAGTGCGCCTTCGCCCGATGTCGCACTGCCTACGATCTTGAATTCGGGTTGCCTGGACAAGAAGTTCGACTCGATCTCCAGAAAGCTTGCATTGTCGTCAACGAGGAGCACCCTTATTTCCACCGATCTCGAGCAGGCTTTCTTCTTCATATCCCTGTTCCAATCGAGCCACTCTCGGTCTGAAGCGGATCGGGCTTCAGGAGCCGGATAAACTCATTTTGATTACGATTCTCTTGTTCCAAATGCAACTAGGGAAAAACCCTGACAAGCCGGCAAAAATCCTGATCTCTCAAGGGCCTTTTCGGCACTCAGCACAAAAATGTTGAATCTATGCAGGCGTATATGTATAGTCGGCTCATCCCGATCAGGTGTTTGCCCCCGTGCGACCAAAGCCGACTGCAGACCCTTGGAGAGGGCGTGGCGTTTCCCGTGCGGATCCCGCGAACAAGCGCCAAAACTAAGATGGAAGGCGATCCGAGAAGACCCCTGCTGGCGCAGGAAGAGCTTTTGTCAAAAACTGTATTGATCAAGAGGGAAAATGAAAGAACAAGGCACCGTGAAGTGGTTTAACAACGAAAAAGGGTATGGGTTCATCAAACGCGCATCCGGAGATGACGTCTTCGTGCACCACTCCGCAATCCAGGCAAGCGGTTTCAAGTCTCTCAGCGAAGGCGACCAGGTTGAATTCATTGTTACGAAAGGGCCCAAGGGCCTGCAGGCCCAAGAAGTGGTGAAGGTTTAGAGAGGGGATGCGCTCAGGACAAGGAGTTCCCCGCTTAGACGTAGCTCCCCGCATAGTCCGCCACTCACCGAAACGATCATGACAGCCGCTTAAGGTTCTGCGGCGAGGGTCCGCTCGCTCGAAATGGGGTCAGACATAGAACACTTACCTCTTGATGAAAGGAGCAGGTGCTCGAGGTCCGGCGCCGTGCCAAAACGGGACTTCCGCCAGGGTGTAAGCCTGTCTATCGTCGGGCTTGGCGGCATGGTGCTCGTGGGCGCGAGCCGGGAGCAGGCGAGCCGCCTGGTTGCAGACTCGGTGGAGCGCGGCGTGAATTACTTCGACGTTGCTCCCTCCTATGGCGACGGGGAGGCCGAAGTAGCGCTTGGGCCGGCGCTGGCGCCCTATCGAGAGCGCGTCTTTCTCGCCTGCAAAACGCTGGAGCGCTCTGCCGCCGGCGCCCGGCTGGAGCTGGAACGATCGCTCCGCCGCCTGCGCACTGATCACTTCGACCTGTACCAATTCCATTCTGTCAACAAGAGGGAAGACGTCGAGCGCATCTTGGCGCCCGATGGGGCTGCGAGTGCCTTCCTGCGAGCCCGGGAGGAAGGGTTGATCCGTTTTCTCGGCTTTTCCTCGCATTCAGTTCCTGTGTCGCTGAATCTACTCGACCGCTTCAGCTTTGACTCCATTCTTTTTCCCGTCAATTTCGTCTGCTATTCCCGCGGCAGTTTTGGCCCTCAGGTAGTGAAGAAGGCGAAGGTACGAGGGATTTCCTGCCTGGCGGTGAAGGCGCTTGCCTATGCGCCGTGGCGGAAGGGTGAGCCCCGACGATATCCGAACTGCTGGTATCAGCCGATCGATGATCCCGTGCTGGCCCTGCAGGCCCTCCGCTTCTCTCTGTCGGAAGGTGTGACCGCAGTCCTCCCGCCGGGCGACGAGCGTTTGTATCGAATGGCCGTCGAACTTGCCATTACTGTCACCCCGTTCTCCGCTGAGGAAAAACGGCAGTTGTTCGAACGCGCCGGCTCGGTCAGACCGATCATGACGGCTAAGAAAACGCCGACTACTGAGTTGTAAAGCCGAAATGCCCTCGGCGCGCAGCACTCAGTCTGCTTTTTCCTGTTTGCTCTGGCGCGCCTGGAGGTGTTCGAGCATATCGCGCGTCATCGATTCCAGGTCCCACTCCGGCTTCCATCCCCACTCCTCGCGTGCTGCGGAGTCGTCGATGGAGCGCGGCCAGGAGTCGGCGATCGCCTGATGGTAGTCCGGTTCGTAGGAGACCTCGAAGCGGGGAAGGTATTTCTTGATGCAGCGGGCGAGTTCTCCTGCGCTGAAGCTCATGGCGCTGAGGTTGAAATCGGTGTGGTGGCGGAGTTTCGAGAAATCCGCCTCTGCCAGTTGAATCGTGGCGCGGATCGCGTCCGGCATATACATCATGGGAAGGATCGTGTCTTCCCGGACGAAACACTTGTAACTTCCCTTTGCGACCGCATCGTGGAAGATCGCGACCGCATAGTCGGTGGTGCCGCCGCCCGGCGGCGTCTCGTGAGAAATGATTCCGGGGTAGCGCAGGCCGCGCACATCGAGGCCGAATCGTCGCACGTAATAGTCGCCCAGCAGTTCTCCGCATACTTTGGTGACGCCGTACATCGTGGCCGGCTTCAGCAGAGCGTCCTGCGGCACGTTCTCGAGCGGAACGCCTTTGCCCCAGACTGCAATGGAGCTGGGGATGATGACGCGCGCCATTTGGTAGCGGACGCCTAGTTCGAGAATATGGAAAGCACCGCCCATATTCACCTGCCAGCAGAGCTGCGGATTCTGCTCTCCTGTCGCGGATAGGAGCGCAGCCAAATGAAATACGGTATCGATGTCGTATTGCTTGACGATGCGTTCAAGGGCGTCGATGTCCATGACGTCGACGGTATGAAAGGGACCGCAGTGCTTGAATTTGTCGGGGGGCTCAGGACGGCAATCTGTGATGACGACGTTTTCCGCGCCGTATCTGCTGCACAGGGCGGGCGTGAGTTCCGACCCGATCTGGCCCAGGGCACCCGTGACCATAATCTTCTTGATTTCCTTTTTCACAGATGAATCTCCTCCTCGATCCCAGGGGGCTGCAGGCTCGAGACACGGCGACGGGCAACGCCGTAGTATAGTTCGGCGGCGACCCCTGTCAAGCAAACGCTTCTGCGCCAAATTCGGTGACCGCTCCGAAAATAGATGGAGCCGTTGACTGGATAAACGGGCTAAAGCCCGTCCCACCATACGTTACTCTCAGAGATCTCAAGTGAGGCACGGGCTTCAGCCCGTGCGCTTTTTCATGCGCTTGAGTCACTGTCACCAAATTGGGAATCGCACTTTGAAATGCCACAAGGTCATGCTACGCTAGTGCTCGTTGCGCCAGGTCCGCAAGTGCTTTAGAACGTGGGCGCCCGGCGAAACACCGCATCAAGTCCACAGGGTGGGCCGTTAGCTCAACTGGCAGAGCAACTGACTCTTAATCAGTAGGTTGAAGGTTCGATTCCTTCACGGCTCACCAATAAAATCGACAGTTCAGCCCAATCCACACTAAATCAGAATTGCTCTGCGTCTCCA
>Ga0315282_10001308_pt1 | contig 47360 bp, 45 predicted proteins | sample YL17G07_20_MG_FD_203693 | JGI IMG/M metagenome (GOLD analysis project Ga0315282, IMG submission 203693) | Sediment microbial communities from Yellowstone Lake, YNP, Wyoming, USA - YL17G07_20 | ecosystem: Environmental > Aquatic > Freshwater > Lake > Sediment | place: USA: Wyoming | collected...
CTTTTTCTCGCGATCTGTCTCCTGGATCAGCTCCACTTCTGCACCGATCAAGTCCGTATTCGATGTCACCACATCCAGGAAAGCAAGATCAGTCTTCTGGATCATTTCCTTCATTCCTGAACCGCGAAGCAACGCCTGGTAGATCGTCCCATTGGATGCTTCTTTATTCAAACCCACACCGCTCGTTGAATTTCCCTGTGGATCGATGTCGATGAGGAGAACTTTTTTCTCTGCGGCAGCGATGGAGGCCGAGAGATTGACTGCCGTTGTTGTCTTCCCCACCCCTCCTTTTTGATTGGCAATACAGATGATTCTTGCCATACCGGAAACCTGACCAGGGAGCGCTTCGCTTGAGGATCATCCCGCGAAACGCGGGGTTTGAGGGTTGAGGTTTTTCCCCTCCTCCCTCGAGTCGCCGGAGGCGACGCTCCTCCAACCTCCGTCAGACTTAGTCTATATAGCACAAAAAAGGGAAAAATGGGAAGACTAAACTTGTTGTTTTTGGAACAGGAGGATTGTTCTCTTGAAAGAACTGAAGGGAAGGGCCAGAGGGACGGATTTTTCCAATCGATATTGCGCTCCCTCTGCTTCCGTAAGAAGTCTAATGTCTCGACCGTCCACTTCACCCTTCATGGCGATGGCCGTTCCTTTTTCTTTCAAGAAAGGGAAACTCAGGACGAGAAAGGTTCGAAGATCGGAAAAGGCCCTTGAGAGCGTGATATCGAACCGTCCTCCCAAGCCTTGGAGAATCTCTTTATCTTGAGCACGACCGTGGATCGCTTCGATTCCTTTCAACCCGAGGATTCGGATGATATGCCTCTGAAAATCAACTTTCTTCCGAACCGAGTCCACTAAGGTCATCGCAAGGTTGGGTTGAACGATTCTTAAGGGAATGCCCGGGAAACCCGCCCCTGACCCAATGTCCAAGACGGAGGAGCGCATATCGAGGTAAGGGTAGACAGAGAAGGAATCAATAAAGTGCTTTAGAACAATTCCCTTCTCCGACCGAATAGCGGTGAGATTGATTTTTTGATTCCATTTGAGGAGTTCTTTGAGATAGAGGTCGAAGGCTTCAATTGCTTTTTCGTCTAAATCGATTCCAAAGGTCTTTCCACCTTCAACGAGCAGATTTCTACTTTCCGCCTCCATGGAAGAGATTCTTATCATAAAAGAACGTCTTTTAAAAGGATTCAAACTGTCTTTGCCGTGCCCTCGCCTTATTCAGTTCTTCCATAAATCCATCTCGCAGTTCTGATTGAAAAAAGACCTCAGGATTATTATATTCAGATCAAGAGGTGGAGAAATGAAAGTTTTAATAGACGTATTGTTTTTCGTCCTTGCCGTGTCGCTGGTCCCCTTGCTTTTTGTCGTCGGGGAGTTCATGAAAGAGTTTCTCAAAGGGTAGGGGCTGACCATTTCTTTTTTGACCTCCAAAGCGATTTTCTGTTAAAATGCCCCCAATTCAACTTCATCTGTTTGATTGAGTATGACCAAAGCCAAAACACATTTTGTTTGTCAGGCTTGCGGATACCAGGCTCCAAAATGGCTGGGAAGGTGCCCGGGATGTCAGGAATGGAATACCTTCGTTGAAGAACGGGTCATTGAAGAAAAGGTTCCGGAACGGGACCTCCTTGGTTTTGAGGCTGAAGCCGTTCCAACCTCTATCACTGAAATCGTTGGTGAAGAGAGAGGAAGATTCCAGATCGGGATTGAAGAATTCGATCGCGTGCTGGGCGGGGGAATCGTTTTCGGGTCGGTGATTTTGGTCGGGGGCGACCCTGGCATTGGGAAATCGACCCTTCTCCTTCAAATGATGAACCGTTTAGCCTCAAAAGGGAAAAAAGTTCTTTACATCTCCGGAGAAGAGTCTCTTCAGCAGACCAAGATGAGGGCGGATCGTTTAGGGATTTCATCAGAGTACCTTTTTGTGGTTTCTGAAACATCCTTAGAAAAGATTCTTCAGGACATCCAAACGCTCAGACCTTCGACCGCGGTGGTCGATTCGATTCAGACGATCTATTCCTCCGAACTTCCTTCGACGCCCGGGTCGATCAGTCAGGTAAGGGAGGCGTCCAGCCGGTTGCTCTACGTGGCGAAGCATCTGTCCATTCCTATCTTTCTCGTCGGCCACGTCACGAAGGAGGGCTTTATCGCCGGGCCAAAAGTTCTGGAGCACATGGTCGATACCGTCCTTTATATCGAGGGGGAAGCCACTCATGCCTTCCGTATCTTGAGGGCCGTGAAAAATCGTTTTGGCTCCACCAATGAGATTGGCGTCTTTGAAATGAAGGATTCGGGGCTGGTAGAAGTGGTGAGTCCCTCTGAATTCTTTCTTTCCGAGCGGACCCAAGCCACCTCCGGTTCCGTCGTGATGCCCAGCATGGAGGGCTCGAGACCCATCCTGGTTGAACTTCAAGCCCTGGTCGTCCCCACCAGCTTTGGTATTCCACGGAGAATGGCCCAGGGGGTGGATGCCAACCGGGTCTCTCTTCTCGTTGCCGTCATGGAGAAGAGACTCGGAATCCACCTCAACAATCAGGACATCTTCCTCAATATCGCCGGCGGAATGAGAGTGGAGGAGCCCGCGGGTGATTTGGGAGTGGTTGCATCCATTGCCTCAAATTTCAGGGATAAAGCGATCGATCCGGAGCTGGTGGTTTTTGGAGAAGTAGGGTTGGGGGGTGAGGTGAGAGGCGTAAGCCAGGCAGAGGTCAGAGTGAAGGAGGCGGTGAGGTTGGGATTTAAGAGATGCCTTTTGCCGAAGCAGAACCGGGAGAAGATAAAGGGCGTGAAGGGCATGGAATTGATCGGTATCAGCTCCGTTCAGGAAGTGATGAAAGTCCTGTTTTAAATAAGCACCAAATCCCAAGCACCAAATTACAAATAAGTTCCAATGACTAAAATTTGAAATCTCAAACAGAACCGTTTTTGTTATTTGGAATTGAAATTCGGAATTTATTTGGGATTTGTAATTTGGGATTTGGAATTTCTTATCGTCAGGAATATCTCATGAAGAAAAGGACCGCTGGATTGCTTTTACTCACATTCATTCTATTTGCATCGCCCCATAGCCAGGGCCAGGAGAGATTTTTTAATCCAGGGGAACTTTACGATGCATCCATGGAGCTCTATTATAAGGGAAGATGCGAAGAGGCCATTCAAGGTTTTTCAAAAATCGTCCAATCCGCTCCTGCCAGCAAATTGGTCTCCTACTCCCAATATATGATCGGCCTCTGCCATCTCAAAATGGGAAAATATGAAGAGGCCGTTCAACAGTTAGAGCTCTACTTAAAAACCTATCCGGAGGCTGATCGTGTCAGAGAAGCGGAAAAGGGGATTCAGGACGCAAGGCAACAGTTAAAAGAGAAGCCCCTTGGGCCCCCGGTTTCTGAACCCGGGAGAAAATCCCTTCATGCGGGGAAAAGAGTGAAGCGGCGGATCTGTGTTCAGGTCTCCAACTTCGAGGGAAAGAGTCTTGAGGAATTGGAGAAAAGAGTGAAGGAGTTGAAAAATGCCGGCGTGAATACGATACTCTTCAGAGTTTTTCAGAATAAAGGGGATCGACTCTATAAATTTGTTGCGCCTCGTCATGAAGAAGGTGTCTATTTCAAAACGGAGTATGCCCCGGTCGTTGATGATATCCTGGGCAGCGTCGCAGAGATCGTACATCGGAACGGGCTTGAAATTTTTGCCTGGATCACCACGCGATATGCGAACTACGGCTTCGAAGGACCTCCCGAATACCGGTGCCGGAGCTATAATTTCGAGACAAAAAAAATGGAGGTGGCCAGGGGCTTCAATCTCTTTCATCCTGAAGTGCTGAAACGCCTGGAGGGACTTTTCCGGGACCTCGGCCGCAACCCCGTTGATGGCATTCTGTTCCAGGATGATCTGATTCTCAAACATAATGAAGATTTCGGCACCGAGGCCAATAAAGCCTTCCTGAAAGAGTTTGGATACAAGCCCCATCCGGACCTCTTCTATATCCATCCCTACCGATCCGAGTCGGGAAAATATTTTGTCAAGGGATATACAGATCGTTTTATGTCCTGGGCAAACTGGAAGAACCGCTGGTTGATGGATGTTGCCAAACAGTTGATGGAAGCTGCAAGAGAGTCAAATCCGAACTTGCAATTTGCCATCAATCTCTATTTTGAGGCTGTGATCAACGACTCTAAAGGCATGGTTTGGTTTTCACAGAGCCTTTCAGAAGCGCTGGAAAAGGATTTTGACTACTATGCAATCATGGCATACCACCGTCAGGCCATGAAGGATCTGAAGATAGATTTGAAAGAGGCCATTGACCTGATGGGGAAGGCAACCGAGAAAGCGGTCGAAGCAGTGGGAGATCCCTCCAGGGTGCTGATGAAAGTCTGGATCCTCGATTGGAAAAAATCCGAAGTCCTCCCGAAGCAAGAGATGGAGGAGATCTTAACTGCGATCCTAAATCGTGGGGAGGTGAGTTTAGCCTTTGTTCCCCATGTCGACCGATCTCCTATTGATTCATTAAAGGAGAAATGGGTGTCCTCTAAATAAAATGCCGATTGCGGAATGCGAATTTCGAAATTGAACTGCACAATCCCTGCCTACCCCTGCCCGCCGGCAGGCAGGCGCAATCTGCATTTGGCTATTTCTTCTCTTCGATTTTGAGCCATTCCGGGTTAGCCCGATAGTCTCTGGCTTGATTTGGAAGAACATTTTCTATCATGTTCTTCGCCTCGTTCATCTGTTTCTCCCAATCTTTTGCCTTTTCTTCAAGGACCTTGATTTCGGACTTCAATTTTCTTTTGAAACTGTCGGGTTTAAATTTTGATGCTTCCAACTCTTGCTCCTTCGATTTCCTTTCGTTGTAAGCATTTTCATAATTTCTCCGGGCGGTCGTAAGTTTTTCATTCCATTCCTTCGCCTTCGCTCTCCACCATTCTTCTCCACGGCCCAACATATCTTTCTGGCCAGCCTCCGAGCCTTCCGGAGTCGCCCTCCCGGGCTCCATTGTTCGAGGCGGCTCGACGGGCCGGGACGAAGTGGGTTGAGAGGAAGAAGGTTCCTTCGAAGGGACTTTCTGCTGGACTTGGCCCCGATATTTTTCTGGAACCAGAGTCAGGTCGTCCGCGAAGTGGACGATGCCCTTCTCATCCACCCATCGGTAGACCTCCTGGCCGAAGGCCAACCCTGCAAGGATTAGCAAAGCGATCATACCCGAAAGGATTATCTTTTTCATCGCCAATGTTCCTCCGTTTTCAATTTCAAAATTCCTAATCCCCCCTTGCCCCGTGGAGTAGGATTCTCCACTCGACGGGGCGAGCCCCCCTTTAGCAAAGGAGGGTTGAGGGGGATTTGAGCCTATTTCTATAGAATCCAAATTCCAAACATTTGAAGTTTGAAGTTCTGTATTTAATGTACCTCCGCCCAGTTCTTTCCCGAATCGACGGAGACCTTGAGCGGGATAGAGAGGTCCATCACGCTCTCCATTCTATCCCGGATCATTGGAACGGCTTTTTGAAGTTCCTCTTCCGGTACCTCGAAGACCAATTCATCGTGGACCTGCATGATCATTCTGGTGGAAAGACCGAGTTCCTCTATTCGATCCTGGATGCGGATCATCGCAACCTTGATGATATCCGCTGCGGTCCCCTGGAGAGGCGTGTTGACGGCCATCCTCTCCGTCGCCTGTCGGATGCCGACGGTTGGGGAATGGATGTCGGGAAGATAGCGGCGGCGATGCAGAAGGGTCATCACATATCCCTTCTGCCTGGTCTTTTCCAAACTCTTTTCAATATAGGTTCGAACGCCAGTATATTTTTCAAAATATTCATCAATGTAGGTCTGAGCGATCTTGGGCTCTTTCCCCAATTGTTGCGAGAGGCCGTAGGCGCTCATTCCATAAATAATACCGAAGTTGATCACCTTGGCTTCCCTCCTCATCGAGGGCGTCACCTGTTCCATCGGGACCTCAAATATCTCTGAGGCGGTTCGAGCATGGATGTCCTCGTCATTTAGAAAGGCCTTGATCAGCGTTTCGTCCCGGGAGAGGTGGGCGAGAATTCTTAATTCGATCTGAGAATAGTCTGCAGAAACAATGAGACATCCCCTCTCCGGAACGAAGGCCTGACGAATCCGGTTTCCCTCCTCGGCACGGACAGGAATGTTCTGGAGGTTCGGATCGCTCGAAGACAGTCTTCCGGTCGCTGTCACCGTCTGGTTATAGGAGGTGTGAACGCGTCCGGTTTCGGGATGGATCAGTCTGGGGAGGGCATCGATGTAAGTTGATTTGAGTTTGCTCATGTTCCGGTAACCCAAAATCTCGAGGGGAAGGTCATGGTGGAGAGAAAGTTTGGTCAGCACATCTCCATCCGTGGAGTAGCCTGTTTTGGTCTTCTTGACCACAGGCAACTTCAGTTTTTCAAAAAGAATTTTTCCAAGCTGCTGGGAGGAGTTGATGTTGAAGACCTCTCCGGCCAACCCATAGATTCGTTCCATTTTTTGTTGGAGGTGGGTTTCGATCTCTTTTGAATATTCTCGGAGAAGGTCCGGATCAATTTTCACCCCATTCATCTCCATTTTGGCCAACACGATGACGAGGGGCATCTCCACCGTATCGAAGAGCTCTTTGAATCCGTCCTCTTTCAGCTTCGGAAAGAGGAGGTGGGAGAGCGCGAGCGTGACTTCTGCATCCTCGCAACTGTAATCCCTCGCCTTTTCAAATTCGATCTGGTCAAAGGTGACTTCTTTCATCCCGCTCCCCACGATCTCTTTGTAGCTCGTGACCGATCGATCCAGATATTCCTGGGCGATTTCGGTCAGATTGTGGGTGTGCTTGGTGGGGTTGAGGAGATAGGAGGCAATCATTGTATCCCCGTCGATCCCTTGCAGGTGAATCCCGTATCGTTTCAGGACAATCCATTCATACTTGATATTCTGACCCACCTTCTTCACTTCCCTGTTCTCCAAGACGGGCTTTAACTGTTCCAATACCCAGGGGAGGGGGAGTTGCCTTCCTTCCTCCCGATGTTTGTGGCCAACGGGAATATAGAAGGCTTGATTCGGAGCATGAGACAGGCTGATTCCGACGAGATCGGCCCACATCGGATAGGGAGAAGTGGTCTCCAGATCGATGGAAAAGGGCGTTGCCTTTTTCAGGTCTTCGATTAAGCCGAGAAGCTCATCTCGATCCGTGATCAAACGATAGTCCCTTCCGGCTGAGGAAGCCGTCTTTTTTTCGAGGAGTTCTTTGAGAAGCTTATTGAACTCCAACTCCCTGAAGATCTCCTTGAGGCTCTTCAGATCAGGGGAAGCGAGAGAAAAATCGTTTAACCGATTGCTGATGGGGACATCGGTATGGATCGTTGCCAGCTGCCGGCTGAGACGAGCCAGGTCCCCGTGGGTCTTTAAGTTCTCCTTCAATCTCTTCTTGGGAATTTCCTCCACGTGGGCCAGAAGATTTTCGATCGATCCATAGGTCTTGATCAACTGAATCGCCGTCTTCTCACCAATCCCAGGCACGCCCGGGATATTATCCGTGGCGTCTCCGGCCAACCCCATGACGTCGACCACCTGTTCGGGAGGGACGCCGAAGCGCTGGATCACTTCTTCCACCCCCAACTTTTTCTCCTTCATGGGGTCATAGACCTGGATTCGATCATTTACCAGTTGCAGGATGTCTTTGTCGCCGGTGATGATGATGACATCGGCCTCTGATTCCATTCTCTTGGCGATCGTTCCGATGAGATCATCCGCCTCATATCCATCCATCTCCAGGGTGGCAATCCGATATCCCTCGATAATCTTCTTGATATAAGGAATCTGTGCGGTAAGTGCCTCTGGCATGGCAGGCCGGTTGGCTTTGTACTCTCGATACGCCTCACTCCGGAAGGTGGGAGCCTTCGAATCCAGGATGACGGCGAGATGGTCCGGTCCATGTTCCTTGATCACTTTAAGAAGCATCTGGGTGAAGCCATAGGTTGCGTTCGTGGGAAGCCCCTTGGAATTGGAGAGATGAGCGATGGCATAGAATGCACGGTAGATATAAGAGGAGCCATCGATTAGAAAGAGTTTGGGTCGGTCCGACATAATGAGAAAGTCCCATCGTCAAGTGGTCTTGTAGTCACGTAGTCAAAAATCCGATAGGCCGGACATTCCTGTCTGGCAACTGCATTTTCGCCGAGACTGGAAAGTCTCGGCTATCCGTGAAGCCCCGCCCTGTGGGCGGGGAGCTTCACTATAAGACTATGAGACTAAGCAACTATACGACTACTCGACAGCACTGAGGCCTGGAATGTTCGAATGAAGTCGATTCCCACCGGAATGCTTGGCGATATACATCGCATCATCCGCAGATTTGACAAACCCCTCCAGGTCTAAGGGGTCCCTGTATTCGGAGAGGCCAATACTGACTGTCGTTTTCTTTTGGAATTCTGCCTGTTCGATGAAAGAACGGATGCGTTCCGCAATGGCCATGGCTTGATCTACGGAAGCGCCAATCAGGAGGACGGCAAATTCATCCCCTCCATAACGATAACCGGAGTCCACATTGTACCGGATGGAATGCGTGACAATCTCGCCGATCTTTTTCAAGACCTTATCCCCGTCCAAATGACCGTAGAGATCATTATAGCTCTTGAAATTGTCGAGGTCGAACATCATGAGGGAGAGAGAGGTCTTTTGACGTTTCAGGCGAGCCAGCTCGGCCTCTAAGGTCTTGAAAAAATGGCGGTGATTGTAAAGCCCGGTTAAATCATCGGTGATGGAGAGCCTTCTCACCTCCTCCTCCAGGTCTTCTTTCTCCTTCAGGGTCTTGTGCTTTTCGAAACACTGGTTGACGATATGGATCAGATGCTCGTTCTCGAAGGGTTTCTTGACGAAGTCAGAGGCGCCTTCTTTGAGGGCCTGGATGGCATTATCCACAGTGGCAAAGGCGGTCAGCATGACAACGCACTGCTGGGGATTGATCGTTCGAATCCTCCTCAAGGCTTCGGTACCATCGATTCCAGGAAGGTTGATGTCCATCAGGACCACCTCAGGGTTTTCCTCTTGAACCTTCTTCACTCCTTCTTCACCGGTCGAGGCAACCCTGACATCGTATCCCTCGTAGTGGAGAAGTTTCTGGATAATTTCTAAGGTATCCGGGGCGTCATCGACGATCAGGACTTTTCCCTTTATCTCTCTATGATCGGCTGAGTCTTCCATCTTCGTCCTCCGCGGCGAGGGGGAGGGTGAAGTAAAAAGTTGACCCTTTTCCCAATTGGGACTCCACCCAGATATTTCCGCCATGTTCTTCTACCAACCGCTTGGCAATGGCAAGCCCCAATCCTGTTCCACCGTGCTTGCCGCCCTCGACCTGGTAGAATTCATCGAAGATCATTTGTAGCTTATCTTCCGGAATGCCCATCCCTGTGTCAGTAATTTTAAGGAGAATCGATTGATCTTTTCGGCTGGCGCTGATCAAAACCCGGCCTCCCCCCCCCGTAAATTTAAACGCGTTAGAGAGGAGGTTGATGAAGATATCGTGAAGGGCACTTCTGTCGGCGTAGAGGCGAAGGCCTTGTGGGATGTCCACCTGAATAGAAAGGTGTTTTTCCACCGGGGCGACTTCGTTGATATATCCTCCGATCACCTCAGAGAACAGGATCGGCTCCCGGTTGAACAGGAGGCGGTCGGATTTAATCCGGCTCAGATCCAGCATTTGATCCATTCTCATCTGAATTCGATTGGTATTTCTCTGGATGGTATGCAGAAAGGATTTCAGATGCTCGGGAACCCTTCCTCCCTTCTCGGAAAGGATGAAGTCGATATTGGCCTTGATCGCCGTTAGGGGAGTTTTCAATTCATGTGAAGCGATGCCAATAAATTTCATTTTGGTCTGGTCCATTTCCTTTAGCTCACGGTTGACCATTTCCAATTCCCTCTTGGCGGCTTGGAGTTCGTCGAGCATCCTTAGGGTGGAGGTTTTGGCGCGACTCAGTTCTGCAATATTGGCCTCCAACTGGCGGGTCCGCTCCTCCACTTTTTTTTCAAGATCGCCTCTGGATTCTTGCAACTGAAGGGTCATTTGGTTGAAGGCCCTGGCCAAATCTCCGATTTCGTCCTTGGACCGAATATCCACGGTCTGGGTCAATTCTCCCCTCGCTACCCTCTCTGTTGCGTCAGCTAACTTTTCGATGGGGCGAAGAAGAACCCGAGTCATGATCAGGGTGAACAAAATCCCGACACCGATGATTCCTAAGGTGACGAGAAGGATATCTCTCCTCATTTCATCCATCCGCCTGTTCAATTTATCGAGGGAAAACCCGATTTGAAAGGTTCCGATCAACTGACCGTCTCTGGATTGGATAGGGTGGGTGACCTGGTAGGTACGATTTGGGTCCGGGAGAGCTTCCTTTTTTGCCACATGGACCAATTGTTTTCCATCCCTGTCGAAGACAGAGCAGAAGAAGACATCTTCGTCCTGGATGATGTTCTCCGCAACCCGTTGCAGAAAATATTGGTCGGAATACTCGATTCCGTGCTCGAAAAAACGGCCGATCGAAGTGACAATCGATTTTCCTTGATTCTCGAGATGGGTCCGAAGAAGAGTCATCTCCCTTGCTACAAAGAAATACCCGAATGCCCCGGCGCTCATCAGGACCAAAAAGAACATGGCGACGATGAATTTAAAGGTCAGGCTGACTCGAAAACGAAAAAAGGATTTAAAGTGGTTCATAGATGCAATAGGGTTCCTCGGCCATATACTTACCGGAGATCTCGTAGGCCCGTGCGCGACAACCTCCGCAGACCTTTCTGAATTCACACCTTCCACATTTTCCCTGATAGCCATCGGTATTCCGGAGGTTTTTGAAGATCTCGGAATTCATCCAGATATCCCGGAAGGATTTTTCCCTGACATTTCCGCAGTTCAATTCTAAATAACCACAGGGTTGAACCTGGCCGACATGGGAGATGAAACAGAAGGAGATGCCACCCAGACATCCACGGGTCATGGCATCCAGTCCGTGGGTCTTAGGAGTGATCTTTTTCCCCTCCTTTTTCGCCCGCTGTCGAAGAATGCGATAGTAGTGGGGTGCACAGGTTGCCTTAAGCTGAAGAGGAACCTTATCGATCTGGTCATAAAACCAGTGAAGGGTCTTTTCGTAATCGAGAGGAGATATTTCCTGATCTTTCAGTTCCTTTCCCCTTCCTGTGGGAACCAAAAGAAAGATGTGAAGGGCCGCCGCACCCAGGTCAACCGCCAGACGGAGGATGTCCGGGATCAGACGAAGGTTAGCCTGAGTGATGGTGGTGTTGATCTGGAATTCGATGCCTCCTTTCTTTGCCATCTCGATCCCCCGGAGGGAGCCCTCAAAGGAGCCCTTGACTTTCCGGAAGGCATCGTGTGTTTCGGCAGTGGGGCCATCGATGCTAATGCTGATCCGCTGAATCCCTGATGTCTTGATCTTTTGGATGATTTCTTCATTGAACAACGTCCCGTTCGTGGCCATCACCATCCGGAAACCTTTTGCCGTTCCGTAGGAGGCCAGATCGAAGATATCCGGGCGGAGCAGGGGCTCTCCCCCTGTCAGGATGATCACGGGCTTGCTGAAGGACCCGATTTCATCCATCACCCCCAAAACCTCCTGTGTTGAAAGTTCTCCTTCGTACGGACCGCGCCCAGCCGAAGCACGGCAGTGAACACAGGCAAGGTTGCAGCTCCTCGTCAACTCCCAGGCGATCATCCGCAATTCGTGAGTGGAATGTGGAGAGTGGACAGTGGTTAAATTAGTTTTTTCCATCAAGATATTTTAGTAGACCTCCTATTAGCCGGCCTTCCCGATCAACATGCTCCTTTAATTCTTTATAAAGATCATTGCTAATTAGACTGAGCCGTGAACTAATATATAACAGACTATCGACTTCATTTAGTGAGCCAGATGCTATATGAACGAACTGCTTAAAATCTTTTTTAGATTTCCTCGCTGCCCCCTCGGCCAGATTACTGGATATAGAAATGACTGCTCTTCGAAGCTGAGAAGTTATCCCGAAGATTTCTTCCTTAGGATAATTTTTGGTTACCTCGTAAACACGAACCGCCAAGTTGGTCCCCTCTTTCCACGCCTCCAAGTTCTCATACATTTTTGCCATATCATAGCCCTCCCTTTTACGTCCCACTCGAAAAATCCACTCTCCACTTTCTACTTTCCACAGTCCAGTTTTCGAGCTGCCTCTTTGGCGAAATAAGTAAGGATCAGATCAGCCCCGGCTCTCCTAATGGAAACGAGCGATTCCATCATCACCTGTTCGCCATCCACCCATCCGAGTTGCGAAGCCGCCTTCACGATCGCAAACTCGCCGCTGACATTGTAAGCCGCCACGGGGATGTTGAAGGTCTGCTTCACTCGGTAGATGATGTCCAGATAGGGAAGGGCAGGTTTCACCATGACGATATCCGCCCCTTCTTCGAGGTCGAGCCGAACCTCTCTCAAGGCCTCATCTCCGTTGGCTGGGTCCATCTGGTAGGATTTTCGGTCACCAAACTGGGGTTTTGATTCTGCAGCCACCCGGAAGGGTCCATAAAAACTGGAAGCATATTTTGCAGAATAGGCCATGATGGGGATGTCCTCGAACTGATTTTCATCAAGGATCTTTCGGATGGCCCCCACCCGTCCATCCATCATATCAGAAGGCGCTACGATGTCTGCTCCTGCCCTGGCATGAGAAAGAGCTTGACGGGCAAGAAGGTCGAGCGTTTCGTCATTCAAAATTCTTCCTCCTTCTACGACGCCGCAGTGTCCGTGGCTGGTATATTCGCAGAGGCAGACATCGGTGATGACGAGAATGCCTTCTACCTTTTCTTTGATTTGCCTGATTGCCTTCTGGATGATCCCATCCTCGGCATAAGCTTCTGATCCCATTTCATCCTTCTTTTCAGGAATGCCGAATAGAATAACGCCAGGAATCCCAAGGGACTTAGCCTCTCTCACCTCTTTGATCAAGAGATCGATGGAGAGCTGAGCATGCCCGGGCATGGATGAGATGGGCTGTTTCGATCCTTTCCCGGGACGGACGAAAAGGGGAAGGATCAGGTCATCCGGTCGGAGGTGTGTTTCTCGAATCATTCTTCGAAATAGGTCGTCTTTTCTTAACCTTCTGGGTCTATACTGGGGAAACTTCATTTTGCCTCCTTCTATTTGTTTTCCCTCATTTTTTACAATATTTTGAGGAAATTGTCTATAAATGAAACGAACCTTTTGTCCGGCTGCTTTTATTGCCCGTGACCGGGTAGATTTGCACGACTTGGTGGATAAACCCTGTAACGCAAGGGCTGCATTTCCGAAGTCTTGAAGCATCGCTGAAGATTGAAGTAAAGTATTTTAAAAAGATGGGATATTCTATATAATCGTGCTGAGAGATCATCATGATCATTCAAGGCAAGATTCCAGGGACCGAGTCGCTCGTGAACGTTGACGTCGAGAACGGGAAGGTCGCCCGGATCGAACCTTGCCAAGAGGGATCTCCCTGTGATTGTGGTGGCGCTGACCTTTACCTATGCCCGGGCTTTTTCGATCCTCAGGTGAACGGATTTGCCGGCGTGGATTTCAATAGTCCTCATCTTAATCCTGAAAGGCTTCGTCAGGCGGCCCGTTCCACGGCTTCCACTGGTGTCACTCGCTTTCTTCCCACGCTCATCACCTCCTCCCAGGATAAGATGGTCCGCCAGTTGAAAATCATTGCGGGCGCCTTAAAGAGCGACCCTCTTCTACAGAACATGTGCGTCGGGATCCACCTTGAAGGGCCCTATATTTCTCCTGAGGATGGGCCCAGAGGGGTTCACCCTCGCGAGCATGTCCGACTTCCCCAGTGGGAGGAACTGGAGAAGTTTCAGGAGGTGTGCGAAGGAAGGATCAGGCTCCTGACTTTAGCGCCAGAGGTGCAAGGAGCGATTCCTTTCATCAAGCAAGCCGTGGCCCATGGAATGGTCATTGGAATCGGGCATACCCGTGCCACTGAGGAGGTGATCGAAGAAGCTGTTCAGGCAGGGGCCCGCCTCTCCTGCCACCTCGGAAATGCAACCCCCAAGCCTCTCTCGCGTCATCGGAACTTAATCCGAAAACAGCTGGTCATGGATCGATTGATGGTAAGCATCATCGTCGATGGGATTCACCTCCCTCCTGGCATCGTGAAGAACTACGTTCGGGCAAAAGGTGTGGACGGAATCGTCCTGACGACCGATAGCATGGCCGGGGCAGGGGCCCCTCCGGGCAGATACACATTGGGAGACTTGGAAGTGGAAGTGGGTCCTGATCGGACTGCCCGGTCAGTGGCCACTTCTCGCCTCGCAGGTTCGACCCTGACGATGGATCATGCCATTACCAATGTCATTCAGTTCGCAGGGATTGATCTTCCTTCAGCGATTCGCATGGCAACGAGAAATGGCCAGGGACTTTTTCGGGAAGCGAGGAGGGAGATCATTCGAGGAGATTCTGCTGATCTGGTGCTTTTTGAATATGCGGGGAAACTGAAAGTTCGATCCACATGGATTGGGGGAGAGAAGGTATTTTAGGGCACCTCGTTAGAAGTTTCTTTCCTTTGGCTGTCATTCCGGACCTGATCCGGAATCCAGTGTTTCTAAACTGGATTCCCGCTTTCGCGGGAATGACGGATTCGGAAATTATGTGAAAGAAGTATTAGACGCACTACATCAAAAGTATGATAAGATGACTAAAAAACAGGAGGACGTCATGATGAAATCGATTCGTTTTCTGATTGTTCTTTCTTTAGGAAGTTTTATCTTCGGTTGTGCTACAGGAACTCATTCTCTATATCTCCGGTATCAACCCCTGAAAGAATTTTCATCCCTTCAAACGAAGATCGGGCTCACCCTGGCCATGGCTCCTTTTAAAGATGAAAGGCCGGATACCTTATACGTCGGTGTCCACACGAACCTTCAAGGGGATTCCAATTATTTTAAAAGCTATCCCTTTTCCTTAGAAAAGGCGATCAAGGAGTCTTTATCGGATGTCCTTTCCCGGTATGGAGTGAAAGTAATATCCATTCCCAATTGGGATGGGAAACCCGAATCTCTGAAGGATATGGAGGCCGATTCTGTGCTGATGATTGAGATCAAGAGATTCTGGACGGAGGGAAAGGCCTCCCCATTCAAGACCAATATCAGGACCACGGTCCGATTTGTCATCCATTTGGGGGTGAAGAAGGAAGGTAAGGTTTTTACGCGGAACGTGGAAGTTGAGAAGGAGATGACGGTGACCAGGTCCACTCCCCAGAAGGTGGAGACGATCATGAATCAAATCCTGACCGACATTTTTGATTCTTACTTTTCCAATCCATATTAAGAATCTTGTCTAAATTTGCCCGACAGGAGGTAAAGCCATGCAGTTCTTTTATTGGTTGATGTTTCTGATAGTCGTTGCCGTTGCCATCTTTGCCGTTCAGAATTCCGCGGCACCGCTTATTACGATAAAGTTTCTCATATGGAAATTCGAAACCTCTCTGGTCTATACCATTTTGGGATCGATCGGCTTAGGAATATTGTTCACACTCCTTTTTTGGATCCCGAGGGCCGTGCGGGCATCGTTCAAGGCGAAAAAGTCGAACCGCGAGGTTCCACGCAATGTTTCATGACGGCTGCGTCACCCCTGCCTACCGGCAGGCAGGCTCGAACCATGAAAATTGGCGCTGGGTAGGGGAGGCTTTAGCCTCCCATTAGGGCGACTAAAGTCGCCCCTACCCGCCGTCCCAAGAAGCACCAATGATGAAGGGTCAACACATTTGTGAGTGGCCTTACGCTCATGAGCTCGGACAAGAAGGGACAAGGAAAGTCGATTAGAGAAATGAATTGGATGAAAAGGATTTTGAGGAAATTACGGCTTCTCTGGTTCGCTTTAAAGAAATTTAACGATGACAATGGCTTTCTTTTATCCTCCGGGCTGGCCTTCACTTTCCTCGTAGGATTAATTCCACTCTTATTACTGCTATTATTCCTCGCCGGCACATACCTTTACAGCGACCGGGAGGTTTTGAACCATATTAGTCGTTATCTGGAGAATGTGGCTCCTTCATTAGATCCAAGGGTTATGAAGAACATCTTGAGGGTGATACGGGATCGGAAGATTGTAGGAGTATTGGGCGTCGGGGGGTTGATCTGGACTTCCATATGGGTATTCAGCACCTTGAGGACGGTCCTCAACATCATCTTTCAAGTCAAAAAAGGTCGGGGAATCATCCGGGGAATCGCCACCGACCTTCTGATGATCTTCTTGGTGGGGACGTTGCACCTGACGAGTATGACGTTCGCTTCGGTGATGGTTTACCTCAAGCGGTATCGTTTTAGTTTTAAGTCTCCTCTAGACTTTGGAGCCCTCGTCGGATTCTCCCTAAAATATATTATTCCATTCCTCCTCTCTTTTTGGATGTTCTTTTTGATCTATGAGATCATCCCGAATAAGAAGATAACCTCCAGGACAGCGCTTCAGGCGGCTCTCTTTACCAGTCTGCTCTGGGAAGGAGCAAAACACCTTTTCGGATGGTATGTTTTGAGCCTTGGAGGATTTACTATGGTCTATGGTTCTTTGAGTGCTCTGGCCATTTTTGTTTTGTGGGTTTACTATTCCTCGACCATCCTCCTCGTGGGAGGGGAGGTTGCTTATTTGCTGGAAAAAGAGAGGGCGGGTAGATGATCGAAGAAAAGCGACGTAAGACGAAGATTGTCTGTACCATCGGTCCGGCCAGTCAGTCTCCAAAGATCCTGGAGGCCCTGATCCAGGACGGGATGAATGTGGCAAGGCTCAATTTCTCTCATGGGACTCATGAAGAGCATGGGAGGAAGATCGAGACCATTCTGGAAATTTCCGACCGGCTGAAGAAGCCCGTGGCCATCCTTCAAGATCTTGGAGGTCCCAAAATCCGGATTGGCGTGATGAAAGAGGGCGGAGTGGAGTTAAAAAGGGGGAAAGAATTTTCCCTGACCAATGAGGTTTTGGTCGGTGACGAGACGAGAGCAACCATAACGTACCCCGCTCTCCTCAGCGAGGTAAAGGCAGGGGATAGAATTCTTCTTGCGGATGGAATGATTGAGCTTCAAGTCTTGGAAAGTGACGGCAAGAATATTCGATGCCGGGTCATCGTGGGAGGGATTTTGACTTCACACAAAGGGATGAACTTTCCGATAAGAGCTCCCCTTGCTTCGGTCTTTACAGAGAAAGACCATCGGGACCTTCTCTTCGGCATTCAACAGGGGGTGGATCTGATTGGCCTCTCTTATGTCCAAAATGCCGCTGACATCGAGGAAGTTAAAAAATTTCTAAAAAAAGAGTCTGCCGACATTCCTATCATTGCCAAGATTGAAAGGAAAGAGGCTTTAGAAAATATTGACGGCATCCTCCTGGCTTCAGATGGAATCATGGTGGCCCGTGGCGATTTAGGTTTGGAGACGCCAATCGAGAAGATTCCAAACGTCCAGAAGAAACTGATTCGGAAGAGCAATGCTTCCGGGAAACCCGTGATCACTGCCACACAGATGCTTCGATCGATGGTGGACCATACCCAGCCTACCCGGGCGGAGGTAACGGATGTGGTCAATGCGATTTACGATGGGACAGATGCAATTATGCTTTCGGAAGAGACAGCCAGTGGCCAATTTCCTGTCGAGGCCTTCCGGATGATGGCGAAGATTGCTCAGTCAGCAGAAGAAGAATTTCCTCATCCTCGGTTTTTAAGGAGGGAAACAGACCAGGAGATGAATCTCCAACAGGCGATCACGTACAATGCCTCATTGCTGGCTGAGGAAGTAGGAGCAAAAGTGATTGTCACTCCGACCGAATCAGGAAGTACTGCACGCTGGGTCTCCAAGTATCGACCCCGTCAACCCGTTCTTGCCTTGAGCAGGCACCTTTCAACCGTGAGGCAACTCAATCTCTGCTGGGGGGTCTATCCGGTTCTTGTTTCCGACTGGAAGGATACAGATGAAATGCTGGAGAGATCGAAGAGGATGCCCAAGGAGTTGGGAATGGCCTCAAAGGGAGAAAAGATCATCATCATTGTCGGAGTTCCCATCAGTGTGCGAGGAACCACCAACCTCATCAAAGTAGAAACCGTGGAGTAAACCCCGTTAGAAAGGGCTGTGCTTTGACCCCGCCCTTGATAAGCAGCTGACGCTTTCTATTTCTACTATCCCAAGCATAAATGTTAGAGCTTTCTAACGGGGGAAAAATCTCAACCCAGCCTCCGATCGTTCTCTTTGCTTCGCCAGATTACTGAAAACATTCTGTTTCCTAATCTCAGAAAAAGATGTATATTACAGCTGGAGATGAGCAATGGATTACATTTAGGACTGTCTGGATAACTCGTTCGGAAATTAACTCGACTCTAACAATAGGAATAGGACCTGGCTTGTGGACATAAAATTCTCTCGCCACGCCAAGAGAAGAGCAAAATTGTATGGAATCCCAGAGTCAACAATCCTAAGGATTCTCGAAGGAAAAGATTTTAGCCGGGGGAATCAAGAGATTATAGAAAGTGTCGAAGGTTTTAAGTATCCACTGAAGATCGTAATTGCCGTAGAAAATGATATAATAACAGTGGAGACAAACTACCCTCTGAAGAAAGGGAGAAAAGCATGAAAGTATATTATGATGATGAGGTAGATGCCTTATACTTCAAGTTGAGCGATGAGGCTCCTGAAGGGGTTATAGAAATTTCCGAAGGAGTTAACTTAGATACAACTTCTGAAGACAAAATAGTAGGGATAGAGATTCTGGATGCCTCTAAAAAAATTGATCTAAAAACGATACTATCTTACACACTTGAGTTTGATAAAGAATTGATAACTCAAAAGACTGCCTGACGAATCATTACACGGCTTAGCTTACAGCTATCCCTGCTGGGCGCTTTGGGAACAATCCACTCAGCAGGGTTATACTTCCTTACTTCCTGAAACATTCTATTCCCTAATTTTGGAAAACAGTGTATATTACAACCACAAATGAGTAGTGTGGCTGAGCAATGAAAATATTTAAAGCAATATTGAAAATGCTGTTCTGGATGGCCGTTGCATATATTCCCGTGTACTGGTGGCGGTTTGAGAAAACGTATTCAGCAGCGATAGGGTGTCCGAAGAGTGGTGATTGTTATGTACCGGGATCAGAACACCTTCTCGCCATCGATACGGGGATTATCCTGACCGCTGCTATATTATGGCCGTTGCCATTTTGGAAAGTTTTCAACTTACTATGGGAATTCATGATACAGATAGGGGGCGGTGGCAAAAAGAAATCGGGCGGCAGAGGTTACAGGTCACCAGAAGAATTCCATGCAGATTTTGAGAAACGCTACACCAAACCCGGTCGTGTTCCTGAAGATGTGGCCGGGTGACCCATAGAGTTATACTCTCTTTCTTCCCGTAATCATCAAGGTTCAAGGTCAGCTCACATCGAAGATAAGTATGTGTTATTTTGGCAATCCTTCATGGTGGGTTACTGGTTCTTCAGGCTATCGAACCAGGCTAAATTCTCTTTGATCATATCTGGGATGGGCAACTGGTAAGGGCAGCGCGGCAGGCACTCTCCGCATTCCGAGCAATTTCGGGCCTTGTTGATCAAATCCTTCATCCACCCCACCTCCCGGGCATTGGGACCGAATTGCTTGAGGATGGACTTCAGCCCGACGGCAAACTGAATATTGATCTTTTCCGTGCAGGGTTGACAGTAGTCGCAGCGTCTGCAGAATTGACGATCGAATTCCTTCTTGATGGCTTCGATTTGCTCTCTATCCTTTTCAGTGAGGAAATAGCCTTCACTAAAAATCTTCCAATTTTCGCGGGCCTTTTCGAGAGTCTCCGACCCCGGGATGGGCACGATGTTCTGCGTTGAAAGGGCAAACCTCAGGGCCGGGCCGGCATGCTCAATCACCCCGCCCGAGAATGGCTTCATGGCCAATATTCCAATATCTTTTTCGTTAGCCAAGGGGAACACTTTCTGGTCAGCAGCAGGTTCTAAAAAGCTATAGCAAGCCATGATGACTTCGAAATGCCCATCTTCGACCGCCCTCTCCAACACATTGAGGTTGTGGCTTGTTATGCCGATATGATCGATCAAGCCTTCGTCTCGCGCACGCTTTAGTCCTTCATAGGCTGCCCCAGGGGCCATGACCTTCTGATAATCTTCGAAGTTGGAAACACCGTGCAGATGGTAGAGATTGATCTTTTTCACTTTCATCTGCTTGAGGCTCTCTTGGACTTCGTTATAAATCTTCGCCGTCCTTACAATCGATTTTGAGGAAAGGATGACAGGTCTCTCCGTTCGTTGGAGTGCCAATCCAATTCGGTGTTCGCTGTTGGTATAAGCACGGGCTGTATCCAGGAGGTCTACTCCCATTTCAATCACAGCCTGAATGACGGAAACGGCTTCGCGTTCACCGACCCTTTGAATAGGAATTCCACCCCATCCCAGTTTTGTTACGATTAGATTTGTCCTGCCAAGCCTGATTTTTTCCATTTCCGTCAATATAATATAAATGGCTGTTCGTTTCCATGTGTCCTGCTTTCTCCAAAATAGAAATACAGCATCTCCGGACTGAAAATACTGTATCCGTCCCATTCTCTTCTAAGATTCGGTTTGATAACTTTGAAGACACGGCCCGAGAAGAATCTTACGAAGGGAGAGACCTGCGATGGATCGGCGCACATGTCAGTGGAAAGTATGGGTATGTGAGAGGAGAAAGACCTGTCTATCCGAATTGGTTGAATCATTTTCATCCTGCCCAAAAAGACGAGGGAACAGAAGAGGTCATTCCGGGAATCGACTTACCAGGATAAACGGTATTCATGGTGTACCGGTTTGATCGTCCATGACTCACCACAATATTAGCTCCAACCTCATTATAATTTAATCCTGAAGCCTGCCTTGGTTTTGCTTAAGGGTCACCGATTATAAGTAGGATCCAAATTTTTCAGACATCTTCCTCAAGATTTCTTACCCGACGCGCTGCAGCGCGTCGAAAGTCCTTTTGCTTTCTTTCAAACCAGAACCTGATCGAGCTAGTCCCGTGCTTGACACGGGATAATTCACTCCCACCTCTCCCGTCAAGAGACTGTGTTGTAATAGGGGGAAACTGTAAAAGATGTCATGCCGAACTTGTTTCGGCATCTAATAGAATCAAATAGTTACGAGACCTGAAACAAGTTCAGGGTGACAGAATAGTAATTACGACAAAATTTCCAAGTGGGAGGGGAAGTTATCTGGAATTGTTGATAAATTTTTCATAGGGAGCGCGTCAAAATGGTCAAAAATTTATCAGTTTTTTACCGGAAGAAATGTCCAAATTGTTTAGAAGTTATTTAATAATCAATAGTTATGGTAATATAAGCCGTTCGGTATTGAAATTGCAGCCAGTCGAGTGATTTAATGTCGTTTCAGAACGTATTCAGAGAACTGCGGAAGTTGAAAGGCAAAAGTAGGAACAAATGGATCCTAAGCCATTGGAACGCTTAAAAGATCTTGCCATAAGTGAGTCCGGGTTTTTGTTCGATCCTTATTCGGGTTCAACATTTACCTTAAATAATACCGGAAAATTTATTTTACAACTTCTCATCGACGGAAAAGGGGTCGAGGAGATTGAGCCCGCCCTGAGAGATAAATTTGAGGTCGGAGAAGAAGATTTGCGGAATGATATTTATGAATTTGTCAACTTATTAAAGGAGAATCACTTTTTGCCAAACAATTTTACGCCGTAGCAGGAAAGAGGAGTCAACCCTTCGACTCCCCGGCCTGTCCTTCGACTTCGCTCAGGATGGTGAGCCTGCCGAACCAAAGACCGGGGCTTGCTCAGGGTTGACCCTGCACTTCGATAAACTCAGTGTCCTGAGCTTGTCGATGGAAGCGGCGCTTCCTTATTCCTCCTTAAAAGAGAGGGCTTGGTGCCGCCGAATGGGTCAAGAATTATTATGACTGAATTTGATTCCGTTGTAGGAGTGACCGGTCTCAACGCGACAGATAACCCTGGTCCCGGCATCTCTGTGATCAGGGCTTTGCGGGCTCATCCCGATTTCAAGGGGAAGATTGTTGGCTTAGCTTATGATCCCTTGGATCCAGGATTGTACCCAAGAGACCTGATCGATTCGGCTTACCTGATGCCGTTTCCCTCCCAGGGAATCGACATGCTTCGACAACGCCTCAAATATATAAAAGAGTCCTCCGGTATCTCCTTGCTCATCCCCACCCTCGATTCCGAGATTTCAGCTTTTATCAGTCTGGAGAGGGAGTTGAGGGAGATGGGAATACGCTTGTTTTTGCCAACCAAAGAGCAATATGAGATGCGCTCGAAGATTCGTCTGGGAGAAGTCTGCGAAAAGGCGGGTATCGATTTCCCGCGGACGAAGATCATCACGGACGCGGAGGTTCTTTCCCAGTTGGCTGAGGAGATCCCCTTGCCCTATGTCTTGAAGGGAATTTTTTATGGTGCCTCCGTGGTTCAAAACAAGGAAGAAGCAGTGTCAGCCTTTCACAAAACATCTGCCCAGTGGGGATTGCCAGTCATTGTTCAAGAATTTGTGGAAGGTGAAGAATATGACATCGTTGCCGTCGGCGACGGCTCGGGTCGGATTGTCGGGGCGTTACCGATGAAGAAGACCTATCTCACCGATAAGGGGAAGGGGTGGGCCGGAGTCATCGTTAAAGATCCGAAGTTGTTAGAGATCACGGAAAAGTTCTGTCATACGACCAAATGGCGTGGCCCCTGTGAGGTAGAGGTCCTCAAGACAAAGGATGAAAAATATTACCTCCTTGAGATCAATCCACGCTTCCCGGCATGGACCTTTCTCTGCGCTGGGGCGGGACAGAATCTCCCGTTTGCGGTGGCCCAATTGGCGATGGGGCTTGATCCGGCCCCTCTACCAGAATATAAAGTCGGGACGATGTTCGTTCGCATTTCCCTGGAGCAGATCGTCAGGATCGAGACCTTGGAGGAGATCATATCCAAAGGAGAAATTCATTATAAGTGAAGCTTCCCGCCCAGAGAGCGGGGCTTCACGGATAGCCGAGACTTTCCCTGCCTACCGGCAGGCAGGCAGTATCGGCGAAAATGCACCTGCCGGACAGGAATGTCCGGCCTATCGGATTCTTGAAATCGCTGCATTCATCCCCGCCCACAGGGCGGGGCACTCTGCAGCATTTTCGTAAACCCCGTTAGAAAGGGCTTAGGCTTTGCATAAATGCCGGGGTTTTCTAACGGGGTAAATGCTTTGCCTGCTGTTAAAACAATTTTTATGAAGGAACCAGGATGGAGACGTCAAAAGAGCATTATGAAAAACCAAGTTTGATCAAACACCAGATGGGGCTCTTGAATAAGTTCGGAAGGATTCAGTCGATTGGTCCCATCACTCATATTGACGGTCTGGCAGTCTCTGATCTGATCGAAAAATACGGCTCGCCACTCTTTGTTTTTTCTGAGCGGACCATGGTGAACCGGTGCCGTGAGTTGAAGGAGCTTCTCGCCTTGCATTACCCGAAGTTTCAGTTAGCCTGGTCTTACAAGACGAATTATCTGGACGCGGTCTGCAGGGTCTTCGATCGGGAGGGCTCTTGGGCGGAAGTTGTTTCGGAGTTTGAATTTGAAAAGGCCGTCAGACTCGGGGTTTCTCCAAGCCGGATCATCTTCAATGGGCCCTATAAACCGGAGACCGCCCTGGAAAAAGGATTTCAAGGAGGCTGCCGGATCCACATCGACCATTTTGATGAACTTTCCATGGCTGAAAAGGTTGCGGACAGACTCGGAGTCAAACCCGAGGTGGGCCTTCGGATTAATTTCTCGATTAGCTCCATTCCAAACTGGGAGAGGTTCGGGTTCCATCTCGAGAGCGGGCAGGCCTGGTCAGCCGTCAAGAGGTTAGTAGGCGGAGGAAAGTTGAAGCTTTCCGGCCTCCACTGTCATATTGGCACCTTTGTATTGGACCCTGCTGCCTACCGCGAAGCGACGGTCAAAATGGCCGCCTTTGGAAATCGCCTTCGGAATGAATTGGGCTTGACGATGAAATGGATCGACCTGGGCGGAGGGTTTGCCTCTGTCAACACGCTCCATTCTCAGTACCTCCCCGGGGATCAAGTCGCTCCCTCACCCGGTCAGTATGTCGACGCCATCGTGGAGGGGTTGGAGACCCTCGACTATCCGCCCTCTGAGCTTCCAACTCTGTTTCTTGAGACCGGAAGGGCACTGATCGACGAGGCGGGGTATTTAATCGCTACCGTCCATGCGAACAAGCGGCTTCCGGATGGTCGAAGGGCATTGATCATGGATACGGGCATTCATCATCTGATGACCTCCCTCTGGTACCGACATGAGATTGTGCCAGCTCAAGAATATTCGGGTACGCCGGAACCCACGGTGATCTACGGGCCTCTCTGCATGAATCTGGATGTCCTCCGACCCCTGGTCCCCTATCCTCCCGTGAGAACAGGAGACCGTCTCGTTATCAAGAACGTGGGCGCCTATAATGTCACCCAATGGATGCAGTTTATCACTTTAAGGCCGAACGTTGTCATGATTTCCCGCAATGGCCAGTGCGATATCATCCGAAGGCGAGAGACGCTGGACATGGTCGTCTCTCCGGAAGAGGTTCCACCGTGGATTTAGATAAGAAATGGGAAGGGGTTCTGGATTCTTTTCTTCTCAGCTATTCCCAGATCTTGTTTTCAAGGGACCGACGGGTGGGCCTGCTGATTCTCGCCGCCACGTCGGTGCGCCCCGACCTTTTCTTTTTTGGACTGATTGCCGTGTTTTTAGCCAACGGCTTTGCCCTTTCCCTTCATTTAAGTAAAAGTGGAATAAAGAAGGGAATGTTTGGCTACAATGGACTGCTGATCGGACTGGCCTTTCCATCCCTTTTTGCGATCAACGCTCCTCTAATTGTCATCTTTGTGATGGCAATCTTTGCCACGATCCTTATCAATGCGGCCCTCCACGCTGCCGTAGGGTATTATTTTAATCTCCCGGTCTTGACCCTCGCTTTTTTGATTGTCATGTATCTGGTGCTGGCTGCATTTCCCAGCATTCAAGGGATGGCTTGGAATACGAAATGGGCTGCCTCCCCTGCCTTTGTGTTTTCGATGCCTGAGCTGGTAGAAGCATACTTTAAATCTCTGGGAGCCATCTTTTTTACGCCCAATATGGTGAGCGGAGTGATACTCTTCATTGCCCTCCTTCTTTTTAGTCGGATTGCCACAGTTCTTTCTTTCGTTGGCTACGCCATCGGAGTGTCGTTGATCCGCTGGGTCTTCAATTTTCCTCCAGAGCATCTTTACCTGTCGATTGGATACAACTTTATCCTGACGGCCATTGCCATGGGAGGGATCTGGTTTGTCCCCCACACGACTTCTTTTCTCTTCGCTGGGGGTGCCGTTGTCTTATGTGCGGTCATCCTGGTTGGCACTGCCAATCTCTTCTATTTTTTCGGTCTCCCGGTTCTTATTCTTCCTTTTAACGTGACGGTCCTCGTCCTGTTGTACGGGATGCGTCAGAGGATCGTCGACCGTCACCCCAAATCCGTCGATTTTCTTTCCGGAACACCCGAAGCGAACGCGAACTATTACCGTACCCGGCTCAACAGGTTTGGGGCCAATTTTGCCAATCCGATCAGTCTTCCTTTCTTGGGAACATGGACCTGCACCCAGGGCCATGGCGACGGGTTGACCCATGAAGGATTCTGGGAGTATGCATTCGATTTTGAGGTCCAGGGTTACCCAGGGGGATTTTACAAGAACATGGGGGGAGAAATCTCCGACTATTTCTGTTATAAACTTCCAATCTTAGCTTGCTGCGACGGCCAAGTCGTAAGAACGGTGAACCATGTGATGGATCATCCCGTAGGGAAACTTGATCTGAAGGAAAATTGGGGAAACTTGGTGGTGATTCAGCATGGACCTTCCCTCTTTTCCATAGTTTGCCATCTCGCAGAAGGGTCCGTGAAGGTGAAGGAAGGGGATGTCGTGAAGAAAGGGAATATTGTGGGCTATTGTGGAAACAGCGGGCGGTCTGCTCATCCCCATCTTCACTTTCAACTACAGAATACAGGAAGGGTTGGCGCACCAACGCTTTATAGCGAATTTCACGAAATTGTTTTGGAAGGAAAGTTCCCCGTTCTTCATCGTACCTACGTTCCCAGGCAGGGAGATTTGGTGCGGAATGTCCGGCGACAGGAAGGAATTGCCGAATATTTCGACCTCTCAATGGGTGAGAAGATTTCCCTTACCTGCGATTTCGGAAACAAGGTATGGGAGGAGGCAATTGAATCGGTCGTCGATTTGTATGGCAACCTGAGACTGGTATCTCTGTCTAAAAAGGCCGTGCTTGACTTCGAAAACAAGAATAGCGTCTTTGTCGTCTACAATTATCAGGGAGGCACGGATTCAGCCCTTTTTGTCCTTTACACCTCGGTCCCCCGGGCACCTTATGAATCGGCGGAGAATTTGACCTATTCTGACACGCTTTCGGCCAGCCATTTCCTCTCTTGGAGTAATAGAATCTTATCAGATTTTACGGCTCCATTTTTCAACTCCAAGGGGATGACCGTTGATTATCGCTGTGAGTTGAAAGGGGGAGACTTTACGATTTCCGGGAGCTCGGAAGCGAGGACGAGAGAAGGTGGTCCAAAACTCGAAACCAAGGCTGTTTTCCGGGAAAGGCATGGATGGGTCGGAGGGCATATTATTTGTGAGGGAAAGAAGTTTGAGGTGATGAAGAAATAGATCTCTTGCACGAACCGAAACGAACAAAGGAGCGAAACATGAAGAAAAGAAGGCTTCTCACATTTGTTGTTCTGCTTGGCGTACTGTCCTCCATTTCGACGGCATGGGGTGAATCGGTCCCGCCAATCTCACGGATTTATCAGCAGTCTTACGAGGAAGAAGCAAAAGGAAACTACCAGGAGGCGATATTTGTTCTAATGCAGGCCAGTCGGGCCGGAGACAACAGTTACCTCTACCATTTGCGATTGGGATGGCTCCAGTATCTTGCAAGCAAGTACCCGGATTCCGTCAATTCCTATCGAAAGGCGGCGATCCTTGGAAAAGATTCGATTGAAGCGAAGTTAGGGCTGATGCTGCCCCTCATGGCTCAGGGAAAATGGTCTGATGCGGAAAAAGTAGCCAAAGAGATACTCTCTTTGGAACATCTATCCTATTTAGCCAATAGTCGGTTGGCGTTCATCTACTATAACCTGAATCAGTACAAGGAGGCCGAGGCCTATTACAGGAAGATCTTAGTCTACTATCCCGGCGATATCGAGATGCAAGCGGGTCTCGCCTGGTCTCTGCTGAAGCAAAACAAAAAAGAAGCAGCGGAAAAAGTGTTTGACGAGATCTTGCGCTATGTGCCGAATCATGTTTCTGCCAATGCAGGGATGAAAATCGCGAAGGGGAAATAATGTCGGGACCATCCAGACTCAGGGGCGCCTTGGTCGCTTCCATCTTATCTCTCCTGGGAATCCTTAGCTGCGTCACGCTCAGAGGGGCCGTCGAGTATGAACGAGCTCTTCAGGCATACAAGGACCATCAATACGGAGTGGCCGAAGGCCTTCTCGGTTCAACTCTCAGACAAAATCCCGCGGATGAAAGAGCAAGTTCACTCCTGGGATGGGTTCAGTTCAAACAGGGTAGGGTGGAAGAAGCGGGGAAATCATTCACCGAGGCCGATCGGATCAATCCTGAAAACATTATGACCGTTGAAGGACTTGGGTGGGTCCGATACTCATTTGGACAGGATGAAAAAGCAGAAAAGAGCTTCGACAAACTGCTTCAGTTTGCAGAAAAACATTTCGTGAATCCCGACTGGCAATATTATGAGCGGAATGATCGGGAAATCATTCAATCGATTTATTCTGAAGGCAGTTTTGGGCTGGGGTTGATTGCCAAGAGACGGGGGATGTGGGAAGAAGCTCGCGACCGTCTTGAGAAAGCATTAGCCCAACCAAACCGGTTCATCGATCATGACATGATTGCAAACGAACTGGCGGATATTCTTTTTCAACTTGGAGACTACAAGGCTGCGGCAATTTTTTATAAAGATTCAATCTCTCAAAATCCTCTCAACCCTCTTCTTTTGAATCGTTATGCCCGGTGCCTCTATGAAGCAGGAGGTATCGAAGAGGCAAAAGTCATTTTTCTTAGGTCGAAAGAACTCTCTTCAAGGAGCGGAGAATTTGATCATGATCTCTTCGGTAGCCAGAGCATCACCCAAAGGCTTCGTGCGAAGAGGATTGCGGAGCCCTATTACGGGTTAGCGCTCATTTACGTCAAGGAGAGGCGACTTGATGCGGCACAGGAAGAATTGGCTTCTGCCTTAAAGATCTCCCCTTATTTTCATCATCCTCGTGAAATCTCCCTCCTTTTAGCCCAGTATCCGGAATGGCAGGAAAGGCTCAGGCGAAAATCTCTTGGCAGGTCTCTTCCTTAAAATATGCGAGAGAGTAATGCGACCGGAAGGACGGTAGGGCCTCCGAAGTTTTAGAATGCGCACATTTGGGTTATGGGTAAGCCGCCATTGGCAGAAGATTTATTTTCTTTTTAACAGTTGTTTGATCTCCTTCCAGCTCCTCGCATTCAATACGTCCTCCCGCTCCAACCATCCACGCCGTGCCTGTCCGATACCGAAGCGCATGTAGTCCAGGTCGCTCGTTCGGTGAGCATCCGTAGAGATGGCGACTTTAATTCCCATGTCCTTGGCCATCTTCGTATGTACGTCCGAAAGATCGAGGCGATCCGGATGTCCGTTCAGCTCGAGAAAACATCCTCTCTCCCGAGCGGCCTCCATCAAGCGTTCCATATCTACGTCGTAAGGGTTGCGTTCGTTAATCAGGCGCCCGGTAGGGTGGGCTAGGATGATGAAATGAGGATTGTCCATCGCCCGTAGGATACGCTCCGTCTGTTCTTTTCTCGGAAGGTTGAAATTGTAGTGAACGGAGCAAACCGTCAAATCCAACTCTTTCAGAATCTCGTCAGGAAGGTCGAGGGAGCCGTCCTTGAGAATATCCAATTCTACGGATTTCAGAACGGTAAACCCGCTCAGTTTTGCATTCAGACGATCGATCTCCTTGATTCGCTGAGCCAAGCGCTTCATATCAAAGCCATGGGCCATGGTAACCCGTTTGGAGTGATCGGTGATGGCTAAGTACTCGTAACCGCGAGCGCGAGCCGCTACCACCATCTCTTCGAGGCTATGATGACCATCCGTCGCCTTGGTATGGGCGTGGAAATCACCGCGGATGTCTTTGATCGTGACCAATGTGGGAAGCTGACCTCTTTGGGCGGCCTCGATTTCACCCCAGTTCTCCCTAAGCTCTGGCTCGATAAAAGGAAGGCCAACGGCTTTGAAGACCTCTTCTTCCCGCTTCCCCGCGATTCTTCGCGCCCCTCTGAACACGCCGTATTCGTTGATCTTGAGCCCCTTCTTGACACCGAGCATGCGAATGGCGATGTTGTGGGCCTTGGAGCCTGTGAAATAGTGGAGTGCCGCTCCGTAAGATATTTCCGGAACCGCCCGCAGATCCATCTGAATGCCGGAGCGGAGCTGGACACTGGAACGCGTTTCGCCCTTGGAAAGCACCTTTTCAACGTTTTCGTAATTGACAAAGTGAGCCATCACGCTCGCTTCGTTGGTGCAGGTGACGAGAACATCCAGGTCTGCCACGGTCTCTTTTCTACGCCGGTAGCTGCCAGCCACTTCAATCTCTTTTACCCCCTCCACCTTTTTCAGATGAGTGACAATGCCATTGGCAATCTCTTCGGCAATACTCAATTTGATTCGCTCGCCTTTTTTCACCTGTCCGATCTCTTCCAGAACCATCTGTTCAATCTTTTTTCCAAAGCCTCGAAGCTGGCTGATCTTTCCTTTTTCAGCGGCCATTTTCAGCTCTTCAAGTGTCGTGATACCCAATTTTTCATGAAGCGTATGGACTCGTTTGGGCCCCAGGCCCGGCATCTTCATCAGCTTGCTCAACTGGGGCGGGACGTGACCCTCAAGCTCTTTCAGCTGGGAGAGGGTGCCTGTCTTAACGATCTCCTCAATTTTCTGAGCTAAGTCCTTCCCAATGCCCGGCAACTCCGTGAGGTCTTTGCCCTCTGTCACCATATCGGCGGCACTTTGTGCCAAACTCGCTATGGTGCGAGCCGCGTTTCGGTACGCTCGTATCCGAAATGGGTTAGCCCCGTCGATCTCGAGGAGATCGGCAAACTGATTAAAAATCTCTGCGATGTCTGTGTTATGAACCGGCATGTTCGGTTTTCAAAGTTCGCCTTCTCGTTCGTCTATCTTTAAGTCTCAAAATTTCAGAAATGGCAAGGAAGGTAAATAAGGTGAAAGCCGTATTCTCATCGAAAAAAAAGAGTATTTTGAGATTGGGTGAGACGTCTATCGGGCCTTGAGGCTTTCATCATCCATCCGCAGCCTGGTCCGTAACTCTTCTTTCAGCTGCGGGGCCGAAATAAAATGGATGGACTGGATTCCTAAAAAACCTGCTGCCTCAACATATTCTTTCGTATCGTCGATGTACAGGATCTTTTCTGGTTTGACCGAAGCCCACTCGATTGCCTTTTGAAAGATCTCGGTCGCTGGTTTCTTAAATCCCACCTCATAGGACAAGATCCATTTTTCAAAGGCCCTCATTACGGGGAATTTGGAAAGGATATAATTGAAATGGAGGGGGTCGGTGTTGGAAAGAAGGCCGAGCCTCCATTTTCTCTTTAAGGAGCGAATGATCCGCGAGACCTCCTGATCTTCCACAAAAATATTGCACCAAATAGACACAAACTCGTCAAAAGAGGCAGAAAGGTCAAGACTTTCTTTTATGGATCGGAAGAATTCCCCGGGGGAGACTTTTCCAAGATCAAAAGGATTGATGGCCCCTTTTTCAAAATCGAAGAGATAAGAGAAAATCTTCTTAGGATCTTGAAATTCTTTTCTTTGAGAGAATCGGGAGAGTTTTTCTGCAATCTGGAAATGATTGAAAGGAAGAATGACATTGCCCAAATCAAAAAGGATGGCTTCAATGGGAGGCTGGGTCATTTACTGCCTCACTCCCGCACTCCCTCGCGGAGGCGTGAGGACAGAGAGGCGGCTGAGGAAGCTTTAGACCTGCCTGCGTGAAGCGCTTCGGCGAAGGCAGGGCGGAACCTTTTAACGAATAAATTCATCATTTCGTTTACCGAGGAAACATTATTCTCAACCATCAGGTTGGTGACCCATATTCCCTCCAAAGAACCGCAATTCTAAAGGCTCCGAAGCCGTCTCTCTGTCACTCCCTCGCCATTACGGCACAATCTCCTTGGGCGAGAGGGAGAAATATTGTGCGATCGCCTGAGTCAGGCCGGGGATGGTATATTGTTTCGGCTGAACTTGGACTTTCAATCCCCGTTCCCTTGCCGTTTTAGCTGTCACCGGTCCGATGCTGGCAATCGCGATGCCCTTTAATAATTTTCTAAGTTCCTCTTTTTTGAGCAACTCGGCAAAATGATTGACGGTGGAAGAGGAGGTAAAGGTGACGACATCGATTCTTCCTTCTTCCAGGAGTTGTTTCAATTTCTTCGATCCGCCCTTTGGCTTAACAGTCCGATAAACTTCCACTACATCCACCTCAGCGCCCATTTTTCTCAGGCCTTTTGGAAGAATGTCCCGTGCCTTTTTAGCACGAGCGAGAAGAATTCGCTTTCCCTTGACCGGCAGCTTTTGGAATCCTTCGAGGATGGATTCGGCGATGAATTCTTTTGGGATGCGGTGGACAGGAACTCCTCTTTTCTTTAATTGGTTGGCCGTAGCAGGTCCGATGGCACAGACCTTAAGGGAAGGGGGGAGATGATTCGACTTTCCTTTCTCTCTCAACCGTTGCCAGAAGAAAATGACGCCATTGGCACTGGTGAAGATGACCCAGTCATAAGTTCTCAACCGAGAGATGGCTTGGTCGAGTTCCTTCCAAGAAAGGGGAGGGACGATCTCAATGGTGGGAAACTCAATTACCTCTGCTTCCAGTTCCTTCAGCAAGGTCGCAAAATCACCCGACTGTTCGCGGGCCCGGGTGATCAGAATCCTCTTTCCAGCGAGAGGGCTTTTATCCATTGTTCTGTTCTTCGATCGAGACGACCGGCGCAGATTTTTGATAGACCTCATCAAGGATCGATCGCGCTCCTTTGCTTAGGAGAAGGTCGGCCAGCTTGTTGCCCAGCAGCTCGGCTGCCTCGATCGGTCCTTCCAAATGCTCCCGGATAACCCTCTTTCCATCGATGGTCCCGACCAATCCATCGATCTGAAGAGTTGCTCCGGCTATTCGGGCAAAAGCAGCGATCGGGACCTGACAGCCTCCCTCCAATTTGTTAAGGAAGGATCGCTCTGCCGAGACGGCGATCCACGAATCTTGATCGTTGAGGAGCCGGATTTGTTCTTCGATCTTCCGGTCATCCTGTCTGGTTTCGATTCCGAGTGCGCCCTGCCCAATCGCAGGGAGGGAAACGTCTGTGGATATAATTTCTGTAATCTTCTCTTCAAACCCTAATCTCCTCACGCCCGCGAGAGCAAGGACGATTCCATCCAGGTTCGTCGTTTTTAGTTTCTTGAGTCGCGTATCTAAATTTCCCCTCAAAGGAATGACTTCAAAGTCACTCCTGTAGTGGAGCAACTGGGCCTGCCGCCTTAAGCTGCTGGTGCCAATCTTCGCCCCTTTGGGAAGTTCTTTTAACGTCTTTCTTTCGCTTGAGATGAAGACATCCCGAGGGTCCTCCCTTTTTGTGATTACGGAAAGGTGTAGACCTTCGGGAAATTGAGTTGGCACATCCTTGATGCTGTGAACGGCGAGATCGATCCTTCTTTGGATGAGGGCCTCCTCGATTTCCTTGACAAAAAGGCCTTTCCCGCCGATCTTGGCTAAAGGGGCATCCTGAATCTTATCTCCTGTGGTTTTGATCTTGATGAGCGAGACCTTGAGGTCAGGATGGGCGTGGATCAGTTGATCCTTCACCCAGTTGGCTTGGAAAAGGGCAAGCTGGCTCCCACGGGTTCCGATTCTAAGTTCGTAGGGCATCTTCGAGATTCGTTTCCTCCTGTTCTTCCTCCCCCTCGAATTTTTCTAAGAATGTTTCTAAAGATTTCTCCGGCAAGCCAAACAGAGCATGGAGGGCGTCGAGATAAAGGTCGGCCATCGCCTCTTCGTTGGTTTGCTTGAGGAGGGTGATGGGTGTGTGGAGAATCTTATTAATGATCGCAGAGGTAAGGGCTTCCAGCGATTTTCTCTCCTTGTCCGAGAGATTGGGGTGAAGGGAAAGCGTTTTTTCCAACTCTTTCCTTCGGATTTCTTCGAACTTTTTTCTCAGGGCAACAATGGTGGGCGTCACATCGAGAGATCGATACCAGTTGACGAATTTGACCACCTCGTCCTGGACGATGGCTTCTGCTTTTTGGGCTTCCTTTTCCCGATCTTTTACATTCTCGTTCGCCACCTTTTGGAGGTCATCGATGTTGTAGAGGTAAACATTCTCGATATCGCCGACCTTCGGTTCCACATCGCGGGGATCGGCGATATCGATGAAGAAGATCGGTTTCTGTTTTCGGTCCTTCATCACCTTGGTGACCTGTTCGTGTCCGATCAGATGTTGGGGCGAGTTGGTGGCGCTGATGACGATGTCGGTTCTCTTCAAACCCAGCCCCATTTCTTCAAAAGGGATCGCTTCTCCGTTAAACTCCCGCGACAATGAGACCGCCCGTTCGTACGTGCGGTTGGTTACCAGAATTTTCTCTGCCCCTCCGGAGACGAGGTGTCGGGCGGCGAGCTCGCACATCTCACCCGCCCCGATGAGCAAGACCGTCTTCCTCTCGAGGGTCCCAAAGATTTTCTCAGCCAACTCGACCGCGACAGAGCTGACGGATACGGCACTGATGGCTATCTTGGTCTCGGTCCTCACCCGTTTGGCCACATGAAAGGTTCGGTGGAGAAGTCGATGGAGGATGAGGCCGGAGGTTTTGACCTGTTGAGAAAAATCGTAGGCATCTTTCATCTGGCCCAAGATTTGGGGCTCTCCCAAGACCATTGAATCGAGGCTTGAAGCGACTCGGAAAATATGCCTGACCGCTTCTTCTCCAACGTGGGTGTAAAGGTTTTTTTCAAATTGCTTCAATGCAATGCCGTGATACTGGGAGAGGAATTCTTTCAAATCATGCAGAGCCTTTTCTGTCTCCCGTGTGGCTGCATAAACCTCCACCCGATTACAGGTGGAGACGATCATATTCTCTCTTACAGAGGGGAGACCATGAACCTTGCAGAGGGCATCTTCGATTTTATCTTCTGGAAAGGCTAAGCATTCACGAAGCTGAATGGGTGCTGTATTGTGATTTAATCCAACAACGAGAAGTTCCATAAGCAGACAAAATAAGAGTTAAGATTTAGGCTCAGGCTAAGAAAAATTAATCTCAACCCGGACCCGATTCATTATTGCCACTTCGAATAGGTGTGAAGTCCCGGGAGAAGGAGGTTCACACCCAAGAATGTAAATACGATCGCCAGGAACCCTGCAATGGCCATAATGGCTGCCTTCCGCCCCCTCCACCCAACGGTCAGGCGCTGGTGAAGCAGTGCGGCATAGAGGAGCCAGGTGATCAGGGACCATGTTTCTTTGGGATCCCAATTCCAATAGCTTCCCCAGGCATATTCTGCCCAAACAGCGCCGGTGATGATCCCCAGGGTTAAGAGTGGAAATCCATATTTGAGAGATTGGTAGCTCAGGTCATCCAGGAGGCTCAAAGGAGGAAGTCTCTTTGTGATGGGTCCCATTTTCTTCGATTTGAGCTGATGTTCCTGAATCAGATACATCACTCCACAACAGAAGGTTAAGGCGAAGATGGCATTGCCCAAAAAGGCGAAGATCACATGAAAGGGATGCCAGAAACTCTTCAAGACCGGGGCCAAGGGAAGGACTTCTTTTGGAAGGGCAAAAGCAAAGAGCATGAGGATCAGGGCAATCGGAGTGAGGAAAGAGCCCAAGACCTTGACCTTATATTTGAGATTAGCAATCAGGAGGATGCCAATAATCATCCAGGCAAAGAAGGAGAGGGACTCGTAGAGGCTGGTCACAGGAGTGTAGCCCGCCTCGATGTACCTCGTAAGGATGGCCAAGGTGTGGGAGGCAAACCCAATCGATACAGCGATCACCGCCGCTTTGGAGAGGGACCCTTTCAAAAAAAAGATATAGGCCAAATAGGCCAGCGTTCCAATCAGGTAAAGGAAGGAAGCAAATTTGAAAAAATAGATGTTCATTTCAAAACTCATTGTAACATCTTTTTATCATTGGTGAAATAGGCTATTTCAATTTGGTTATTAGGTCATTATTACCGAGAGCATATTATAGTTTGCGCTGCAATGAAATTGTCATTGCGAGCGAAGCCCTGCACCGCATGGTGTACAGGGCGAAGCGAAGCAATCTCTTGAAATTTGAGATTGCCACGTCGCTAACGCTCCTCGCAATGACCTACTGGTCAGCCGTTCCATGTTTTTGTCAGTTTGTGAAACTGCCAATTCATTGCCAAGTAGAAGAGGGGATGAACCCACGGCCTTTTCAAAATCCTTTTATAGATTGAGGAGGTTGAGAAAACCTCTTTCCAGATTCTCCTCATCCCTTTTTCCAATTCTTCGGCAGACATCAGTGAGGGCTGATAGACGGCGTTGAGGGAATCGTATTTCTCCCAATCCCTGCAAAAGATCCTTTCTTCTTTTTCCAGCCGGGCAAATGAATCCGTTCCAGGATAAGGAGCCATGATGAAGGCAAGAGCCCAGTCGAGCTTCGAGTCGATACAGAAGTCGATAATCCTCTGGAAGACTCCGGGGTCATCGTCATCCAAACCGACGATGAAAGTTCCCATGATACCGATCCCTTGATCATGAATTCTTTTCACCGCCTCGGCATATCGTGACGGCTGGTTGAAGCCTTTCCCCATCGCATTCAAGTTCTTCGTCGAAAAGGATTCAAAACCGATGTTGACAGCGATACAACCGCTCTGCGCGAATCCTTCCAGAAGTTTCTGATCGAAGGCAATGGAAACCGGGGCATGGCCGTACCAGAGGAGATCAAATTCTCGAAGAAGGGAGAGAAGGTCAAGACAAAATCGCTTATCCCCTGCGACGTTGGAATCAATGATGTAAAGAAGTCTTCTCTTGAGAAAGTAGGGAAGGTCTTTGTTAAAGAAAGAGAGAATCTTCTTCAGGAGAGGGTTCATCACCGGCCCCTCTTGGAAGAGGGTTTTGAGTTCTCCCTCAATTTCGCTGATCGGCCGGTTACGGTATCGGAATCCGAAAAATTTTGAAACGCCGCAGAAGTCGCAACGATGAGGGCAACCACGTGTGGTTTCGAGTAACTTTAGGGGGACATAATGTTTTTCGTTGAGGAGCTCCCTTCTGGGAAGGGGAAGGCGGGAAGGGTCGACGAACTGACTCCCTGCATATATCTGCTTCATCTGGCCCCTTCTCAAATCCTCGATCAGATTTGGCCAGATCTCTTCTCCTTCGCCGATGACCACGGCATCGACATGTTGAAGCGCCTCCTGGGGGAGCATGCTCGCATGGACCCCTCCCATGACCACAGGGATGCCTCTCTTTTTAAACTCTCCCGCGATTTCGTAAGCCCGGGGAGCGACAGGCGTCTGGGCGGTGATTCCCACCAGGTCGGCCTTTTCTTCGAAATCGATCTTCTGAAAGGCCTCGTCCACGACCTTCACCTCCACATCAGGAGGTGTGACTGCTGCGATGTAGGGAAGGTTTAGGAAACTGATTCGGAAGAGAAAGGCTTCTTCTTTTTTCCGTTCCCTTTCAGGTGAGATCAACAGGATCTTCATAGCTAATTGATGTAACCCATTCCTCAGGAAAGATTCAACGTCTGCCTGCAGGCAGGCTTTCTCCTGAAACAAATCCATTTTCGATGGAAAAACTTGTACCCTAACAGATTCTTTTCCCTCAAAAAGTCCAAAAAGTGGCATGGATATTGCTTAAATAAACCCTGGTGTGGGTGCGAAAGAACGAAACGTTTTCACGAAGCCCTCGTCGCATGAAGACACTACGGTGACCAACCGTGTCACGACCGATTGGGAAACTGTTCGATTTTTCAACCGGGATTTCGCCATGATGAATTTCCTTGAATCAAGGTGAAGTATTTGTTAAAATGATGTCGTTTTATCCACCTACGCAGAAAACCACGGGCTCTGCCCGTGGATGAATGCGTAATAAGGTAGCTAAACTATTCATGTACTCAAAGCTTGATGCTTCGGTGGATTTCGCCACTGGTGGATAACCCTCCGAAGCCTCGGCGTAGGAGGGTATTTTAATGGAGGTACCACGGGCTTTGCCCGTGGGGCTCCATGTCCGCAGTATCCTTAGTTTTCCTGCAATTACATCCAATTTCTGAAAGGAATACATAGTTCACCCCATTTATTTTTTTCTCTTCTTGGCCAATTCTTATTCTTAAGAGCACCTATTCCGCCAATAAAATATAAAATGGACCTCTGGAGGAGCCTATGGGGGAGATGGATGAAAGAAGCAAGTCATTTCTGAGGGAGAGGTTTGGAAACCGGGTATGCTTTGAACGGTTGGAACGAAAACTTTATGGTCACGACCTCTCAGTTTTACCGAGCCTGGTTCGGCCTCTCATAGGGAGTTCCATTCCAGATGTGGTGGTTCAACCGGAAACAGAGGAAGAAATCGTTGAGCTTCTTCGCCTGGCCAAAGAGAAAGATATGGCTGTTACACCACGCGGAAAGGCTACGTCTGGATACGGTGGCGTTTTGCCCTTAAAGCAGGGCATGGTTGTGGACTTCTATAGGATGAAGCGTATTCTCCACATCGATGAGAACAATCTGACCGCAAAGGTACAGGCAGGGGTAGTGTGGGAAAAACTTGATATGGAGCTTGAAAAGCATGGTCTCACCTTGAGGCTGTATCCAACCAGTTATCTTTCGTCGACCGTTGCTGGATGGCTGGCTCAGGGCGGGGCAGGGATAGGGTCTTACGAAGCCGGCTGGTTCAAGCAGAACGTGGTGAGTGCCCGAGTCGTGCTTCCAACCGGAGAAATTAGAGAGTTCAGCGGTCCGGATCTTGATCTTATCTCCGATGCCGGAGGCACCACAGGCCTTATCAGTGAAGTCACCGTCCGCGTACAGCGCTTGGAAGAGTTAGAAATCTTGGCGATCAGTTGCCCGAAAGCGCACAATCTTCAACGTCTGGCCGAGCTTTCTGTTGAACGCAGATTACCCATCTGGTCTTTCTTGTTTATCAATCCCCGTATGGCGGAGTTGAAAAACAAGGCCCCTTTGATGGAGCACGACGGCCATCCCGTTGAAGAAAGAATGTTGTTCCCAGCAACCTATATCGCCACTCTCGCCTTTAGGAAGAAAGACCGTGAGACGTTGATGAACCAATTACCTCAAATCCTGAAATCCTGCGAGGCGACACTACTCCCTGCTGAGATTGCCGAGCACGAATGGAACAGCCGCTTCAAGATCATGGTGGTGAAGCGGCTCGGGCCCAGCCTGGTCCCTGTGGAGGTAGCTCTCCCTCTTTCAACGCTAGGCGACGCTATGTTAGAGATCGAGAGCAAGATCAAGCAACCTCTTGTCAAGGAGGGAGTCGTTATCCGCGAGGGCACGAATGGTAAGCCCGAGGTGGTCATTCTTGGATTCATTCCCAGTGACCAGCGAAAGTTCGGCTTCAACTTCGTTTTTGGTTTAGCCCTTACGGTCTTGAAAGTCGCAAAAGAGCATGGCGGCCGAGCCTATTCGACCGGTCTCTACCTCAGTCATAAAGCGAATGAGATTCTGGGAGAGGGCAGGGTTCGAAGGCTCAAGGCCTTCAAAGCTGAGGTTGATCCGAAGTCCATCTTGAATCCCGGCAAAGTTATGCAAAATAGCTTTATTGCAAGTTCGATTCGGATGGCCGAATCATTCGAACCCCTCGTTAGAGTTTTCGGGAATTCCGTGGTCACGGAGATTGGGGAGCATCCTGAAAATCCGATTCGCGATATTCCGGCGGATGTGGCCTGGTATGCTTATGGGTGCTCCCAATGCGGCTATTGCATCGATGAGTGCGATCAGTTTTACGGCCGCGGATGGGAAAGCCAGAGCCCTCGCGGCAAATGGTACTGGCTGCGAGAATACATGGAGGGCCGGGAGGAATGGAATCCGTTCATGGTGGACACGATTCTCGTTTGTACCACGTGTGAACTCTGCAATCTGCGATGTTCCGCCTCGCTGCCCATTGAGCCTTCCTGGATGAAGTTGCGGGGTCTCCTCGTTCAGGAAAAGAAGAAGATGACTTTTCCAGCATTTGAGATGATGGCTGTCGTCCTTGCAAAGGAGGGAAACATCTGGGCTGCCTACAGGAAGGATCGGGCGGCATGGTTTCCTCCAGATCTTAGGGAGAAACATGGACCCACTCACAAAGCCAAGACGGCCTATTTTGCCGGATGCACGGCGAGTTACGTCGAACACGATATTGGGATGGCCAGTGTCAGATTGCTCGACGCCGCAGGGGTTGACTTCACGTATGCAGCCCAGAAAGAGAACTGTTGTGGAATACCCATGATGGTGGCTGGCAAATGGGACGATTTTGTAGAGGTGATGAAAAAGAATATTACTACGATGACGGACGTTGGCGTTGATACGGTGATTACCTCCTGCCCCTCCTGTAACCTGATGTGGCGTCAGGTTTATCCAGTGTGGGCGAAGAAGTTGGGGTTAAGGTACGGCATTTCGGCAAAACATTACACGGAGGTATTGGCGGAGAAGATCGAGAGAGGTGAATTTAGTTTTCCCGGTACCCTAAAGCCTCGGACCACCGTCACCTGGCACGATTCATGTCATCTCGGCCGGGCATCGGGTATTTATGAGCCTCCGAGGCAAGTCATTCGTTCGATTCCCAATGTAAACCTGGTGGAAATGCGACATAACCGAGAGGCAGGGCACTGTTGTGCAAGTGTTGTCACACTGATTAAGGATCCGCCAGTGGCAGCAGAGATTGGAAAGACGAGGCTTGATGAGGCACTGGAAGCAGGGGCTCAAAAGATTTTGGCAGCCTGCCCATGCTGCGAGGTACAGCTCCGTATTGCGGCAGAAAAGAAGGGAATTCCTGTGGAGGTCGTGGACCTTGCTCACCTGGCCGCCTCAACTCTGGGATATGAATTTCCCGATCCGAATCCAGAAGTTCGAAAAAAGTGGGGGGTCTTCGATGACATGATTGCATTAATGACAGCTGAAGGATTCGCAAACCTGATGGATACCATGTGGCCGGAACTCATCGATGCCATGCCTTTTAAGATGGGTTCCTTAATGCGAATGATGGGAAAGATCCCAGGAGCGCTTGAGATGATGAAACCCATCTTTCCGGTGGTGTTTCCAAGGCTCTTGCCGATGATGATGCCCAAAGTGATGCCGGTGATGCTCAATCGAGTCGCTGGACGGATTCCAATGCCCGATTATATGGCAGAACAGATGCCAGAAATCATGCCTAAAGTGATGGATCAGTTGATGCCTCATATGATCCGCGATGTGGTCCCCCTGGTCACACAGCCGATGATTGACTATCTGAAAGGGAGGAAGTGATGATGGGGAACGTGCTTTTTGTGGAATTTCTGACTAAAATGATCTGGTAATGATCTGGGATCAGGTCTTGCAATGTCACATTTGAGGAAGGGAATCAAGAATGTGATAATGTAAAACTTGATCCCCATGATATGGAGACAGTGTGGAGTGTGTACTTCTCGGCTCTGGAGGAATGATGCCCATGCCTTACCGCTTCCTGACCTCGCTGGCGGTAAGGCATCAAGGGCAACTTTATGTATTCGATGCGGGAGAAGGCTGTCAAATCAATCTGAAAAGAGCAAAGTTGGGGATCAAGTCTCTCCGGCTTGTGGCCGTAAGTCACCTCCATGCCGACCATTGCCTCGGTGTTCCGGGTCTCTTGATGTTACGTGCTCAAGTAACGGATCCGGGTCCTCTCACAATCCTTGGCCCCCCTGGCATCGGACGCTTTGTGTCTCAGCTCCGTGAACTGCTCGGGTTTTTCATCAATTATCCGATAAACTTTGTGGAGTGGTCTGAGGCGGGGCCCGAAGTGGCCTACGAGGACGAATTGGTTCGCATCCGATGGGGCCCTTTGGAGCACAGTACCCTCTGTCTCGGATATCGTTTTGAGGAGCACCCCCGTCCGGGGAAATTTAGACCGGAAGCCGCTCAGGCCCTGGGCGTAGCCGAGGGGCCTCTGTGGGGAAAATTACAACGGGGAGAGAGAGTGATGCTTGAAAATGGGATCACCATTATACCCGACCAGGTGGCTGGACCGGCCAGACCCGGACGCCATATCTGTTATGCTGTCGATACGCGACCCAATCGGTCTCTGGACAAACTGTGTCAGGGAGTGGATGTCGCTTTCTTAGAGGGAATGTTTTTGCCGGAGGATCATGAGGAAGCTGAAGAGAAAATGCATATGACGGTCGTGGAGGCGGCTCAGGTCGCTGCAAATGCCGGTGCCGGTCTTGCTGTGCTGGTGCACATCAGCCCCAGATATGTGGAAGAAGATTTAGAAAAGCTCACGGCAGCGGCGGTTCAGAAATTCGAAGCGCTTAAGATCGGCCGGGATTTAGGTCGGTACTCCATTCTTTACCGGGAAGTTTAAAGGTGCTCTCTCTGCCTTTAACCCATGCGCCTGCTTCGGTCAGGTTACGCCCCGCAATTCCGCTCTCTCACCTTCATCAACTCTCTGCAAAAAAGTCGCCTTCCTTCTCCGGGGATCTTTTCCCGGGCGCCGGCACCCCCTCCAGACGTTGCAGGAAATCAATCAGGAAGTCTCTTTTCTTTTTAAGAAGTTCGGTGAATTCCTTGTTGTGGGTGAAGGCGATCTCAAAAGTGAGTTCAGAGAGATGCGTTTGAAGAATTTCGCGCAGCACATTCGCCTCGCTCTGCGTCAGCTCGATATCAACCACCATTTTTCTCCTCTCTGCTCGCGGTTTAATTTTCATCTCTTCCTCTTCTTCCGGCTTAAATATAGTCATCCTCCCTCGATAAGGCAACCCTGAGACATCTTAGACATAGGGAGAGGGATGCCTTGTGAAACTCTTCCCTCTTCATACCTTGCCTTCCAGAAATCCTTATTTAGCCTTGGATCCGAACTGTTTGGAAATCCCGCCGGCCAAGACATCCGCGATCTGGTTGACCTGGTTCTTCATCCCTTCCCATGTCTTTGCCTCACCAGAGAAGCTCTTGGCATTTATTTCATCTATCTGCGCCATATGGAACCCCATGTGAGCCATCAGGGCAGCCATAAGCGCATCCTTCGGCCAATTTTTGGGGTTGGCCGAGCTTAAGAAGGTTGCTATTTCGTCAACATTCTTTTTCATTTTATCTGACGCCGCTGTTTTTGCATCCTTGTTTCCGGTGAACACCGCGTTCATGTAATCCTTGACCGCTCCATAATGGCCTGCGAGAAGGGAGAAAAGTTTATCCGCCGCCTCCTTCCCGTAAAAGGGAGTTATCGAATTCGCAATATCTTTCGCGTTCTGGACGACCTGTTCCTCTGCAACTTTTGCAGCTTCTTTGTCGCCAAGTTTCGTCATCAGGACGACGTTTCTCACCCAGAATATGTGGCCTTGCCACAGGTTGCGAAGGGCAAGCTGCAATTCGACTTTAGAGGGCGGTTTAGGTGCAGATTTTTTCTCCTGGGCAAAAGTGAAAGAAGGAACAGCCAGGAGCACCGCCATAAGAACTAAAACGACCAGTCTAAATAGCCTCTTTTCCATTTTAATCACTCCTCTCTATTCCCGCCGCGAGCCTTTTGGCTGGTTCGGGTTATCGTCGGGAACTTTCTATCTAAAATTTAAAGTAATCATCGATCTTAAAAAAGGCAATGCAAAGCAGTCATTAATAATTGGAAGGCGACCAGAACCCTTGAAAAGATGGACTATCTTGTTTGGCGTGCTGACTAGCTAGTATTGCAGATCAATGGATCAATTATTATTTTTAGATTTAGGGGCAGAAAGGAACTCCGGAATTAGGAAATTGAACTCGCTTTCAAGGAGGATGCCGTGGAGAGCTTGTTGATAAGGGCTGGTGTGTTTATACTGGTTTTTGAAATGGTTGGGGTCGCGGCGGCAGAACCGAGAATCTTAGGGAAGACTGTGGAGTATAGTGCTCAGGGCGTCGGGATGAAAGGTTATTTGGCTTACGATGAGAACAACAAGGGCGAGCGTCCGGGCGTGTTGGTGGTTCCTGAATGGTGGGGGGTGAATAGCTATGCGCGCAGGCGCGCACGAATGCTCGCAGAATTAGGATATACCGCCTTCGTTGTAGACATGTATGGTGGCGGTAAGGTAGTCGTGAGTCCCGATGAGGCATCCAAACTTTCATCGGAGGCAATGAAGAATTTCGACGTTTCCAAAGCCCGGTTCATCGCAGCGATGGACTTTTTGAAGCAACAGCCCACTGTTGATCCTACGCGCATCGCGGCCATCGGCTATTGTTTTGGAGGTGGAATTGTGCTTAACATGGCACGGCAGGGCGTAGACCTCAAGGGTGCTGTAAGCTTCCACGGAGGTTTGCCCGCTGTGAAACCTGCCCAGCCCGGCAGTGTCAAGGCAAAGATTCTCGTGCTCAATGGCGATGCTGATCAGCTCGTTCCTCGGGATCAGGTCGAGGCGTTCAAGCAGGAGATGAAAGCGGCGGGCGTCGATTTTCAATTTATCTCCTATCCTGGCGCGATGCATGCCTTTACCAATCCCGAAGCCGATGTGCTGGGGAAGAAATTTAACATGCCGATCGCCTATAGCGCGAAGGCCGACAAAGAGTCCTGGAATGAGATGAAAAAGTTTTTCAGTACGATTTTCAAGAAATAGGGCGACAACGGATGCAATTAAAAAGCCCGATCTGTTTGTGTAGTCCGGAACAGGCTTCAAGAATGCACTTCGTTAAATTCAACGGATATAAGTCGTTTTTTCTTTCACTTCTTTTCTGGGAACGGGCGCAGAGGGGGCTTTTGGCTTCCCAAGGCAGATCAGCGCCAGAGGTGTCTTCTCAGGAGCGATACCGAGAATCTCTCTCATGACTTTTTTATCGAATAGAGTGAACCATAGGCTGCTCAGACCCAGGCCGTGGGCGGCAAGGTGCATATTTTGGATGGCTGCCGCACAGGCCGCTTGATAGCCCATGGGGCCTTCTTCCGTAAACATGTCGACTCCGGTCTTTTTAGGATCTCCAACCACAACGATGATGACGGGGACGGATCGCAAAAAATCAAGTTGATAGGATCCCAGCCACTTCCAACCGCTTTTTTCAAGGGCCCACTTCCGACATCTCTCGCCCTCGGAAAAAAGTTTTTCTTTTGCCTCCTGGTTAGTGACGACGATAAATTCCCAGGGCTGACTGTTCAGGGGAGAGGGTGCCCAGGTGGCCGACTCTAAGATTTTTTCAATCGCAGCCTGCTCGACCTTTTCGGGAAGAAAATTCCTGCAGCTTCGTCTCTCTTTCATTGCGGTAAACAGATCCATTTTTCTTCTCCTTTCTTTAAAAAATTTATAAACACTGATCCTCTCCGGCATTCCTTCCTTGAAAGATCCTGGACTTGAAGAAGGATCATTCGATTAGATGGACTTCTCCCAACCTTGTCCGAAATCGGCAAAGGGTCTTATCTCATCGACTTCAAAGGTCACAGCTGCATAAATGATCCTCGCCGCTGCTTCTCCCGCTCTCTGAGCAATCTGGGCTTTGATCTGATCCAGCGTTTCTCCTGAGGTCTCGCAGTCCTTCATTCTTAGATAGACCCTTACGCCCTTCCACTCGGTGATCGCTTTTCCCGGTTCCATGATCATGAATACGGCATGAGGATTTCCCTGAAGGTTGGCGAAGGTCCGGTTTTTTCCAATTCCCATGACAACAGTTTTTTCATCAACCATTCGAGGAGAGCCGAAATAGGCGACATTGACCTTTCCATCCTTCCCTGACGTACTGAGGGTGCCAAGCCTCGGCTGTTTGTTGAAGTAATCCATTAATTTTGTGGACATGTGGGACCTCCTTCATTCACGTTTTTCGATTCGATCCGTCTTCTCGACGAATTCCTGAACGGCTTTGAAATATTCTTTGAAACCAACGAGCATGATGTCGTTGTGTGTGGCTGAAGGGATGACGAGGAGCTTCTTATCCCTTGTTCCAAGATACTGATAAATATCTTTCGCATTTTGAAGGGGAACGAGGCTGTCGAGTTGGCCATGAATGATCAAAGCGGGGAGGAATATCTTCTTGATCCTCTCCACCCATTCCTGATCGATCTTCTCCAAACCCATTCCAAGAGCCGGAACTCCGAGATGAAACATAATCCTCACCACACTCGGGAAGCCGCTTTCAATGATGAGTCCTTTCATCTCCTGTTGATAGTGGTAGGCCAGTTCGAGGGCAGAAATACTTCCCAGGGACCTTCCCATGACCCGCAGATCTTTCCGCAGATTCCTTCTGGAGAGTTCCTCTCGGACCTCTTTAAAAATGAGATGAGCATCCTGAGCAAGATGGGTGAGGGTAGGGGTCCCCGTACTGGCTCCATAACCCCTGTAATCGGCAACGACCAGGTTCATCTTCCTTTGATGGTAAAAGGGAGAGATCTCATCATAGTCGCTGACCACCTCACCATTTCCGTGAAAAAACAGAATCCAGGGCCATTCGTGATGTCCCATGTAAAAGCGACAAGAGACGGAGGCCCCGTCCTCAACTCCCACGGAGAGGTCGAAGCCATTTTCCGGGCAAGGGGTAAAATCCTCGCGGGGATAAAAAATAAATTGCAGTAAAAACGGTTGGTCGATAGAAGAATAATCCATCATCATCCTCTCACTCTCTCGCCTATTTCTCATCCCGGCCATCTTGATATTATAATTCCTTTCATCTTTTGGCAATCTTTTTGAGAAGAAACGCATCGAGGGGAATAGGTTTGCAAATGGACGAAGAATGTATGATTAATATAAGGCGGATCACTAAAGGAGAGCATGAAATATCCAGCAGGGAAAGGAGACTGACGATGGGTGAGAAAATGCCGACGCGCCAGGAGGCTTTGGAACTTCTTCACCAATATAATGAAAGCGAGAGCCTGCGCAAGCACGCTTACGCTGTGGAAGGAGTGATGCGCTACATTGCAAGAAAACGGGGTGAGGATGAGGAAAGATGGGGGATTGTCGGTCTGATTCATGATCTTGACTACGAGAAGTTTTCCGATCAGCACTGCGCCAAAACGGGCGAGATCCTCCGTGAGCAGGGGTGGCCGGAAGAATATATTCGAGGGGCTGTCTCCCACGGATGGGGGATCTGCTCCGATGTTATGCCGCAGACGGCAATGGAAAAGGCCCTGTATGCGATTGATGAGCTCACCGGACTCGTGACGACCACAGCCTTAATTCGTCCCTCAAAAAGTGTTCTGGATGTTCAGGTAAAGTCGGTGAAGAACAAATGGAAGGACAAGAGGTTCGCGGCCGGAGTGGATCGTTCCATCATCGAAAAAGGGGCGCAGATGCTGGGGGTGGGATTGGACGAGCTGATTGATGATACGATTAAGGGGATGCAGGAGGTTGCCGAAGCAATAGGACTCAAGGGCAGTTCAGGATAGATTTTTTGTCTAAAACCCCATCAAGCCGTGATAAAACCCTTGCCGAAGAGGAGAAATAGGATGCGCAGGGCCGGAATTCTTGAAGCCGGGAATAGGAATTGTTATTTTTAGAATAGAGATAATCAAGTTGAAGGACGTAACGAAGTTTAATGATTTTAGGGAGGGTCCAAGATGGGAAAAAGGTTGGACTGCGAAGACATAACAAAGTGTGGCTATTCGGTATGCGCACAAACGGAGCAAGAGGTTGCGCAAAAAATCGGGGAGCACATTCAGACCGTACATGCCGTGAAAGGATTTTCCAAGGAATTTTATCAGAAGGCGCTTGCCGCTATCCGCGAGGAAAAGTGTGACACGGAATAGACGCCAGAAGAAATTCTATGCGAAGCATGTGACGGAGTATGTTTGTGTTAGCCGACTGCCGGCAGGTTAAAATTCAAGACCTGATTGATCTTTGGGCAATATCGTCGATGCGATGGCGGGCCAAAGGTCAGCGTATCCTAATATCTTAGACTTTTATGCGCTTTGTCCTCTTTGTCAGCATTGTCCAATCGATCCTTTTTTTTGGGCACTGGTTTTTATACAGAACACTGGTGCGGTTTTTTGGGGTTACCAGTCCTGCCAAGCTCTTCACCGTGAGGACTGCCCTGGCGTTATTATCCGTTAGCCTCGTCACGACTTCATTCCTTGCCTTCCGTTATTCCAATCTTCTGGTGCGAGGCCTTTACACGGTTTCGGCATC